>Ga0213834_100154_pt1 | contig 67438 bp, 52 predicted proteins | sample SWPTP12_FD_160580 | JGI IMG/M metagenome (GOLD analysis project Ga0213834, IMG submission 160580) | Coastal seawater microbial communities from Marineland, Florida, United States - SWP TP1 #2 | ecosystem: Environmental > Aquatic > Marine > Coastal | place: USA: Florida | collected 2016-08-06 | reverse complement strand
CAATCGACAGCGGTTACATCAAACCTTGGGCTACCAAACGCCTGTCGCCGTTGAAGCAGCATTTCGCTGTGCCTAAATAACTTGTCCAGAATATCCGGACTACCTCAGGTCTGACATTTGGACACGGGCTCTGCGCTAGTCAAGCGAGCCGCCCTGTCCCATCCTCCAGCAGGAACAGTATTACGGTGTTTTCCTCCAGTGGACAAAGCCGTTGATTGTGTCTTTCCCGGATGGGCATGTCGCCTCGAAGCGCAGGTCCAGGGAAACGAGCTCGTCAAGTACGTAGCTTGCTTGTTCGACCACGACCCAGGCCTCTTCCGGTGAGCAAGTCATGTTCGATGTCATGCCGAATCCACCCCTGACGGGATTGACATACACTTCCTTCAGGCCGGAATAGTAACCAGGGGTGAGATTCGGCATACCCTCGATGCCGCGGAAAGTAATCCAATAGTCGTTGGAGCGGACGATAATTATTTCGGATGTGCTTGTTTGGCTTACCTGGAATAGCTCTCCGATTGGCAATGTTTTATTGATCCGCGCCTGGTAGTTACCCGTATCGCTCGTCAGATACACATAATTCCCGGCAGGCGCCTGGAACGATGCCGGCGGCTTCCACAGGGTCGCGGGGGGCGTGGCGGGGCCGAGGATGATCGGCGTTTCGCCTGCCTGCCAATGCACCTTGCCGTGGACTGTGACGCCATCGCGCGAGCATTCGAATCGAAGGTCCAGTGCAGCAATCTCGTTGCCGGAATAGACGACTGAATCGACCGCGAACCAGCCTGTTTTCCCGCAACTGACGCCTTCACCGGACCAGCTCAGGCCGCCAAAGAGCGGGTTATACCTGGCGTAGTCGGTCATGTTCGGGTAGTACCCGACCTGAAACTGCTTGATTGCTCGCATGGTGGCGAATTGGCCTCTCCAGAACTGGTCGCCCTGGATGTCGATACTTGCCAGTCCCTCGTAACTGCTCATCCAGAGGGCGGCGTTCGACCGGGTGTACACGCGCTCCCGCGTCGTGCCGTCCGGATGCGGAATCCCGGTCAGGAACACGTAGCTGCCGCTCGCTGGCAGGGCCGCCGGATCGGGCCGCCAGAGTCCTTCAGGAATGGCGGAGGGGCGGGCCGCCGGGATGGCATTCGCATTCGCCAGCGTCCAATGGACGCGCGCGCGGGTGGCATCCTTGCTAAGGCCGATGCAATATTGCTCGAAACGCAGATCGACTTCGGTAATGCTGTTCCCGCTCATCGTCAGCTTGTCGATGCTGAACCAGCCACTCAATTTGTTACAGCCGCGGCCTTCGCCGCCCCAGTCGAGTCCGCCCTTGGGCGGATCGCCCTCGCGCGCGAATCCATCCCGTGTCACCTCCGTGAACAAACCGGTCCGTAGTCCACCCAGGGCCGCCGGCACGGTGACGGTGCCGGACCACTCTCCGGCTCCCTCGACCCTCAGATTGATCGTGGAACCGCGTACCGTGACCGACATCAGGGAGTTGAGCTCGGTGTACATATGGCTCACACCGTTCCCGATATAGTCGTTCGGATCGCTCTCGGTGTAGACGTAGTTACCGCTGGCAGGCAGGAGCGAGGCCGGGGCAGTCCAGGCGCCGGCGGGAAGGGGTGCGGGAAGGGGGGCGGGAGCGGCTGGCACGGGTGCGGGAACGGGCGCAGCGATGGCGATGGGCGCGGGCGTCGCCGGGGATGGGCCGCCGCCACCGCAGGCGCCGAGCAGGACCACGGCCAATAGACATGCGAAGCGCTTCAAATAAGTCGGCATATGTTAATTTTCGAACAAGATGGCGGCGGTTCCGGGACGCATACGCAACGACAAACAGTCGATGCGGCAGATTCCGTGGCAGGCCGCCAATCATGCCAGTAAATCCAGCGGGAAATTGCACGAATTATCACAGTGCTTTCCCGGCCAGCGATGGAGGCAAGCCGCCCTCGGCCAAAAATGAAAATCCCCGTCGCACTTCTGCAAGAACTTGCCTGACCCCCTCCCTATAATGGCCAGGTTCGGCACCCGCGTCCCGGCGTGCCTGTCACTTACATTGGATGAGGAAAAAGTCATGAATGCAAAGCTTGATTCGGGTGTCACAACGCGGCCTGTCACTCGGCAGACCTTCGACGAAGTCCTCGTTCCGACCTATGCTCCGGCTGCGATGGTGCCGGTGCGCGCTTCGGGCCTGGACGTGTGGGACCAGGAAGACAAGCATTACCTCGACTTCACCTCCGGCATCGCCGTCTCGAGCCTGGGCCACGCCAATCCGGTGCTGGTCGACGCGCTGACCAAGCAGATCAACACCCTCTGGCACCTCGGTAACGGCTACACCAACGAGCCGGTGCTGCGCCTGGCAACGAGCCTGGTCGAGTCTACGTTTGCGGACCGCGCCTTCTTCTGCAACTCGGGCGCCGAAGCGAACGAAGCGGCCCTGAAACTGGCGCGTAAATACGCGCACACCAAGTTCGGCCCGCACAAGTCGCGCATCATCTCCTGCCTGTCGTCCTTCCACGGCCGCACCCTGTTCACCGTGTCGGTCGGCGGCCAGCCGAAGTACACCGAAGGTTTCGAGCCGCTGCCGCAGGAAATCAACCACGTCCCGTACAACGACATCGAAGCGGCGCGCGCCGCCATCCTCGACGACGTCGCGGCCGTGATCGTCGAACCGATCCAGGGCGAGGGCGGTGTCATTCCCGGTAACGCCGAGTACCTGGCCGCGCTGCGCGAGTTCTGCGACAAGACCGGCGCGCTCTTGATCTTCGACGAAGTGCAGTCGGGCGTGGGCCGTACCGGTTCCTTCTACGCCTACATGGACACCCCGGTCATCCCGGACATCCTCACCAGCGCCAAGGCGCTCGGTAACGGCTATCCGATCGGCGCCATGCTGACCACCGAGGAGATCGCCCAGCACTTCAATGTCGGTTCGCACGGCACCACTTACGGCGGCAATCCGCTTGCCGCGACCGTGGCGCTGAACGTGGTCGGCATGATCAACCAGCCGGCCTTCCTGGCGCGCGTCAAGGAAGCCAGCGCGGCCATCTTCGCCAACCTGAACAAGCTGACCGCCGACTATCCGCAGCTATTCGGCAAGGCACGCGGCCTGGGCCTCCTGATCGGCCTGCCGCTGGCCGACGGCTTCAAGGGCAAGGCCAAGGACATCACCAAGATCGCCGAGAAGATGGGCCTGATGCTGCTGATCGCCGGTCCCGACGTCATCCGCATGGCGCCGGCGCTGATCGTGTCGGACGCGCAGATCGCGCAGGCCGATCGCATCCTGCGCGCCGCCGTCGACGAGTTCCTCGCCGCCGCGTAAGCGCCCGCGCCGCACCCCGTACCGGCCCGCGCGGCCGGTGCATCTTGTACGACCTTGTTCGCACTGACCCTCCAAGGGAGACCACATGTATGTTGTCCGTCCGGTAGAACTTGCCGATGTCGACGCGCTGGAAAACCTGGCCGCCGTCATGACGCCCGGCGTGCACACGCTGCCACGCACGCGCGACACGATCGCCGCGTTCGTCGAGCGTTCGATCGCCTCGTTCGCCGCCCAAGTCGACATCCCGAGCGAGGAGTCCTACCTGTTCGTGCTCGAAGATGGCGCCAGCGGCGAGGTTGTGGGAACGGCCGCCGTGCACGCCTCGGCCGGCTCGAACGGGACTTATTTCGCGTTTCGCAACGACGTCATCCAGCAAGTCTCGCGCGACCTGAACATCTCGCACAGCGTGCACGCGCTGACCCTGTGCTCCGAACTGACGGCCTGCTCGCAGCTGGCCGGCTTTCATTTGCGCGACCGTGCCGCCGCCGGTGACGAAGCGGCCTTGCTCTCGCGCGCGCGCCTGCTGTACGCGGTGCTGGCGCCGCACCGCTTCGGCGACCGCTTTTTCGTGCCGCTGGCCGGCGTGACCGATGCCGGCGGCCAGTCGCCGTTCTGGAATGCGCTGGGCCGCAAATTCTTCAAGATGGATTTCCTCGACGCCGAGCGCGTCATCGGCGGCTCGCGTAACCGCACCATGATCGTCGAGCTGATGCCGCACTATCCGGTCTACGTGCCGCTGCTGCCGGGCGACGCCCAGGCGGCGATGGGCCAGATCCATCCGAGCGGCCAGCTGGCCTTCGACCTGCTCACCGCCGAAGGCTTCGAAGCGGACGAATATGTCGACATCTTCGACGGCGGCCCGATCCTGGCGGCCCACAGGCTGTCGCTGCGCTCGTTCAGCGGCTCGCAGCAGCGCCGCGTGGACAGCGCTCCCGATGTCATGCCCGACAAGCTCGTCACCTATGCGGTGGCGACCAATGCCCAGCGCTTCCGCGCCATCACCGTGGCCTGTCCGCCGTGCGACACCTCCGACGTCCTGTGCCTGCCCCTGGCCGCGCAGCAGGCGCTTGGCGTGGCGCCCGGCGACAGCGTCATCTGCGTCAGAATCTGAGAGAGGCACCATGTTCGTCATTCGCTCCATTGCCGCATCGGACCTCGACCCGCTCATTGAAATGGCGCGCGAAGTCGGCGGCGGCATGACCACCCTGAAGCCGGACCGCCAGATGCTGGGCGACCGCGTCGCCTGCGCCGTGGCCTCGTTCCAGGAAACCATCCCGCCCGAAGAACGCGACTACATGTTCGTGATGGAAGACACCGAGACCGGCCGCATGGCCGGCGTGTGCGCCATCAAGGCCGCGGTCGGGCTGAACGAGCCGTTCTACAACTACCGGATCGGCACCCTGGTCCACTCCAGCCGCGAACTGAACGTGTTTACCCGGATGGAGACCCTGTACCTGTCGAACGACCTGACCGGCGCGACCGAACTGTGCTCGCTGTTCCTGCAGCCGGACTACCGCAAGGGCTATAACGGCAAGTGGCTCTCGAAAAGCCGCTTCCTGTTCATCGCCCAGTTCCAGCAGCTGTTCACCGAAAAGATCATCGCCGAGATGCGCGGCTACCTCACCGAAGACGGCACCAGCCCGTTCTACGAGGGACTCGGCAGGCACTTCTTCAAGATGGACTTCAATCACGTCGACGGCCTGACCGCGATGGGCAAGAAATCCTTCATCGCCGAACTGATGCCGCGCCAGCCCTTGTACGTGGAATACCTGCCCGATTCGGCGCGCGAAGTCATCGGCCAGGTGCACCGCTCGACCCTGCCGGCGCGCAAGCTGCTGGAGCAGGAAGGCATGCACTACGAAGGCTATGTCGACATCTTCGACGCCGGCCCGGTCCTGCAGGGGCGCGTGAAGGAACTGCGTTCCGTGCGCGACAGCGTGCTGCGCGTGGCCGTCGAAGGCCGGCCGGGCGGCGAGACCGAATGCCTGCTGGTGTCGAACACCAAGCTCGAGGATTTCCGGATGGTGCTGGCGCAAACCACGATCGACGGCGCGGAAGTGGCGCTGTCGGCGCAGGAACTGGCGCTGCTGCACGTCCAGGCGGGCGACCCGGTGCGCACGCTGTCACTCAACGTAAGGAAGAACAATGGCTAACCTGTCGAATTTTATTAACGGCGAGTGGATTCCCGGCAGCGGCGCGGAACTGGTCACGATCGACCCGTCCAGCGGCCGCCAGACCTGGAGCAGCAACGAGTCCACGTCGGACGACGTGCAGCGCGCCGCGCAAGCCGCGCACGACGCCTTCGAAGCCTGGGCCTTGACCCCGCTCGAGGAGCGCATCGGCATCGCCACCCGATTCCGCGACCTGCTCAAGGAACACGCGGAAGAGCTGGCCGCCATCATCGCCGAGGAAGTCGGCAAGCCGCTGTGGGAAGCACGCACCGAAGTGGCGACCATGGCCAACAAGATCGATATCTCGGTCCAGTCGTATGGCGCCCGCACCGGCGAGACGGCGGCGAAGGTCGCCGACGGCAACGCCGTGCTGCGCCACCGCCCGCACGGCGTGTTCGCCGTCTTCGGCCCGTATAACTTCCCGGGCCACCTGCCGAACGGGCACATCGTGCCGGCCCTGATCGCCGGGAACACGGTGCTCTTCAAGCCGAGCGAATACGCGCCGCGCACGGCGCTGAAAACCGTCCAGCTGTGGGAGCAGGCCGGTTTGCCGAAGGGCGTCCTCAATCTCGTCAACGGCGGGCGCGACACCGGCATCGCGCTCGGCCAGAATGGCCTGATCGACGGCGTGCTGTTCACCGGCAGCAGCCAGACCGGCGCCGCCATTCATAAACAATTCGGCGGCCAGCCGGGCAAGATGCTGGCGCTGGAAATGGGCGGGAACAATCCGCTCGTCGTCTGGGATGTGCAGGATGTGGATGCCGCCGTCCACCACACCGTGATGTCGGCCTTTATCTCCGCCGGCCAGCGCTGCACCTGCGCGCGCCGCCTGGTGATCCAGGATGACGCGCAGGGCCAGGCCTTCCTCGCGCGCCTGGTCGACGTCGCGTCGCGGCTGCAGGTCGGCGCCTCGAACGCCGAGCCGCAGCCCTTCATGGGCCCGGTCGTATCAAGCGCAGTCGCCGCGCGCCTGGTGCAGGCGCAGGCCGAGATGGCCGCCAAGGGCGGTAAGGTGCTGCTGCAGATGCGCCAGCTCGATCCGAACGCCGGCTTCGTCACGGCCGGCATCGTCGACGTGACCGATGCGCAGGGTATTCCCGACGAAGAGTGGTTCGGGCCTCTGCTGCAGGTGATCCGCGTAAAAACCTTCGACGAGGCGCTGCGCGCCGCGAACGCGACCGAATTCGGTCTGGCCGCCGCGCTCTTGAGCCCATCGGAAGAACTCTGGAAGCGTTTTGCCGTGCGCGCGCGCGCCGGGATCGTCAACTGGAACCGTCCGACCACGGGCGCGGCCAGCTCGGCGCCCTTCGGCGGCGTCGGCAAGTCTGGTAATCACCGGCCAAGCGCGTATTATGCTGCCGATTACTGCGCTTACCCGGTCGCCTCGATCGAGACGGCCGCCCTCGACATGCCGGCGAAACTGTCGCCGGGACTGGTGTTCTAATTTATGCGTAACGCTCGCGAATTCAATTTCGACGGCCTGGTTGGCCCGTCCCACAACTACGCCGGTCTCTCGTTCGGCAACGTCGCTTCGTTCAGCAATGTGCGCAGCGCCTCGAACCCGCGCCTGGCCGCGCTGCAGGGCCTGGCCAAGATGCGCGACCTGGCCGCGCGCGGCTTCGCGCAAGCCGTGATGCCGCCTCAGGCGCGTCCGAATTTCAGGTTGCTGCGCAGCCTGGGTTTTTCGGGCACCGACGCCGACGTGCTGGCGCAAGCCTGGCGCGAAGCCCCGGTGATCCTGTCCTGTGCCTGGTCGGCCGCGCCGATGTGGACCGCCAACGCTGCCACCGTCAGCCCGTCGGCCGATACGCGCGACGGGCGCGTGCATTTCACGGCCGCGAACCTGAACAACAAACTGCACCGCTCGGAAGAGCACGCGCAGGCGACGCGCACGCTGCGCGCCATTTTCGGCGACCACGACCATTTCGTCGTGCACGATCCGCTGCCGCCGACGCCGGCGTTCGGCGACGAGGGCGCGGCCAACCACACCCGTTTCGCGGCGAACCATGGCGCGGCCGGTGTCGAATTCTTCGTGTATGGCCGCGTCGAGTTCGACCCGTCGGCGCCGTTCCCGAAAAAATACCCGGCGCGCCAGACCCTGGAAGCCTCGCAAGCGGTCGCCCGTCTGCACGGCCTGGACCCGGCGCGCACCGTGTTCGCGGCGCAGAATCCGGACGTGATCGATCAGGGCGTGTTCCACAACGACGTCATCGCCGTCGGCAACGGCAACGTCCTGTTCTATCATGAGGAAGCGTTTGCCGACGAGGCGGCGACCATCGACGCGCTGCGCCGTTCGGTGGCCGCCGTGGGCGCCGAGTTCGTGCCGGTGCGGGTGGCCGGCGCCATGGTGCCGGTGACGGACGCCGTGGCCAGCTACCTGTTCAACAGCCAGTTGCTGACCAAGCCCGATGGCAAGATGGCGCTGCTGGTGCCGCACGAGTGCCGCGAGAACGCGGCCGTGGCGCGCTACCTGGCGGGGCTGGTGGCCAGCGGCGGTCCGATCGACGAACTGCTCGAATTCGACCTGCGCCAGAGCATGCGCAACGGCGGCGGCCCCGCCTGCCTGCGCCTGCGCGTGGCGCTGACCGACGACCAGGCCGCCGCCATGCACCAGGGCGTGATCATGACGGAAGCGCTGTATGCCCAGCTGGTGGCGTGGGTGGAAAAGCATTACCGCGATCACGTGGAACCGAAGGATCTGGCTGATCCGCAGCTGGCGATCGAATGCACGACGGCGTTGGAGGCATTGGAACGCATTTTGGGATTGCCGGGCTTGTACGATTTTGGATGATCGAATGATGTAACGCGTGGAGTCAGGACTCCACCCTACGGTATACCGACGATCGTAGGGTGGAGTCCCGACTCCACGCGGTACATCGGTAAAACAGCAAAGTCCGAGCCTGGCGCAATCGCGCCGCCTCGGACCACAACGAGTTACACGCTTCCGGGACAAGGAAGCCAAGGACCTGGACGGGACAACCCTGTCCACCAATCGCCGGTTCGCGCAAAGCCACAAGCCGCAGCGCGAACGGGCGACAAACATTCGCTTTGGAGAAGCACAATGAAAGACATGCCGCAAGATTTGCGTTCCCAGACCCTGAACCTGGTGACCAGCCAGCCAGTTGCCGGCGCGACCGAACAGGTGCGCGCCCTGATCAGCGCCTGGCTCGGCTCCCTCGACGATGAAGATCTGGCCGGTACCGCGCCGCAAGCGCTGGCCCCTGTGCTGTGGGACGGCTTCATGCAAGCCGCCAAGCGCACCGGTAACGGCTGCCAGATCGCGCAACTGCGCTACACCGATACCAAGGGCGGCATGGCCACTGCGCTGCTGATCCTGAACGACGACATGCCTTACCTGGTCGACTCCTTCGTCATGGCGCTGCGCAAGGAGCGTGTGCTCGCCGCCGGCGTGATGAACGCCGTGCTGCCGGTCCAGCGCGATGCGGACGGCAGCGTCACCAGCGTCAACCAGCCAGGCTCGCCGCTCGAGTCGTATGTGCTGGTGCTGCTGAACGACGAACTGGCCTTCGACGAACTCGACAAGCTGACCGCGCGCATCCGCATGGTCGCCAACGACGCCGCCGTCGTCCACCGTGACGCCGTCGCCATGGGCGACCGCCTGACCGAAGTCGCCGCCGCGGCAAGTGCCGGCACCACCCCGGCCGGCCAGGAAGTGGCCGCCTTCCTCGAGTGGGCCAAGAACGAAGGCTTCGAGCCGTTCGGCTACGCCTATTATGTCGTCCAGCCCGGCCAGACCGAGCTGGCACGCGATATCCCGAGCCGCATCGGCGTCCTGAAGGACACCTCGCATCCGGTCTACGGCACCTGCCTGGCCAACATCCCGGGCGAACTCAATACCCTGGCCGGCCGCGCCGAGACGCTGTCGATCGTGAAGGCCGACGTCGAGGGCACGCTGCACCGCGACCAGCCGCTCGACTTCATCGGCGTGCGCCACACCGACGCCCAGGGCAACATCCTCGGCGAGCACTGCTTCGTCGGCCTGTTCACCCGCGCCGCCACCTCGACCCCGCTGGCGCGCCTGCCGTTCGCGCGCGGCCGCGTCGCCAAGGTGCTGGGCCTGGCCGGTGTGCGCCAGGAAGGCTTCCGCGCCGAGAAATTCCTCGAGATCCTGGAATCGCTGCCGCGTACCGAAGCGGTCGAAGCCGATCCGGAATGGCTGGCCCAGGTCTGCAGCTCGGTCGTGTCGCTGTACAAGCAGCCGCGCCCGAAAGTCTTCGCCCGCCGCGACGTGTATGGCCGTCACCTGAACGCGCTGGTCTACCTGCCGCGCGAGCGCTACAGCGCCGCCGTGGCAGCGAGCCTGGCGCAAGCGCTGAAAGAAAGCTCGGGCGCGCATGACGTGCGCTCGTTCACCCTGGTGGCCGACGGTCCGCTGGCCCGCGTCTACCTGATCGCCCATGGCGCGCGCTACCCGCTCGACCTGGAAACCGATATCCAGCAGCCGCTGCTGGCCGTGCTCGATGGCTGGCATGACCGCTTCGCGACCATGACGAATGGCGTGGAAGACCATGCGCAGCGCAGCAACCTGCGCAAACTCGGCGCCAGCCTGCCGGTGTCGTTCGTCACCGCGACCGCGCCGGACGTCGCCTTCCGCGATCTGCAGGCCATGCTCAACATCGGCCAGAGCGACCGCGTCGCCGTGCGCATCGAGCCTGGCAGCGGTGCCGGCAACGAAGCCCACGACGCCTCGATCCGCCTGTACTCGGGCGAGAACGTGCTGTCGCTGTCGCGCATCCTGCCGGCCCTGCAGAACGCCGGCATCGCCGTCGACCGCGAACAGACCTGGTCGATCACGACCGCCGACGGCGTGCGCCATCACGTTACCGCCCTGGCCGTGGACGACGAGAGTGGCGACAAGCTGGTCAAGACCGGTATCGCACCGGTGGCCGAAGAGCTGTTCACGGCCCTGTTCAACAACGAAGCCGAAGACGGCCGCATGAACGGCCTGACCATCGAAGGCGGCCTGTCGATGCGCGAAGTGCAGCTGGTGCGCGGCTATATCAGCTACTGGCGCCAGCTCGGCTCGAAGTTCTCGGTGCGCTACATGGCCGAGACGCTGCGCGCGCAGCCGGCCCTGGTCAAGCAATTCGTCACCGGTTTCGTCCAGCGTTTCGACCCGGCCCTCTCGAGCTCCGAACGCGAAGCCGGTACCGCGAAACTGGCCTCGCTGAAAGCCGGCCTGTCGAGCGTGAACCACGCCGACACCGAAGAAATCATGGCCTCCCTGGTCGAGCTGGCGCTGGCCACCGTGCGCACCAACTACTTCCAGAACGCGGGTGAAAAAATCATCTTCAAATTCGACACCAGCAACCTGTCGCTGGCGCCGGAACCGCGTCCTTACCGCGAAATCTATGTCTTCTCGCGCCGCTTCGAAGGCGTGCACCTGCGCGGCGGCCCGGTCGCTAGAGGCGGCCTGCGCTGGTCGGACCGCATGGAAGACTACCGCACCGAGGTGCTGGGCCTGGTGAAGGCGCAGATGGTGAAGAATGCCGTCATCGTGCCGGCCGGCTCGAAGGGCGGTTTCGTCTGCAAGCAGATGCCGAAAGACGCCGTGCGCGAAACCATCGCGCAAGAAGGCGAATCGGTCTACCGCCTGTTCATCGCCAGCCTGCTGGAAGTGACCGACAACCGCGTGCGCGGCGCCATCGTCGCACCTGGCAACACCGTGCGCTACGACCAGGACGACCCGTACCTGGTGGTCGCCGCCGACAAGGGCACCGCAACGTTCTCCGACATCGCCAACAGCATCGCAGTCCAGCGCGGCTTCTGGCTGGGCGACGCGTTCGCCTCGGGCGGCTCGAACGGCTACGACCACAAGAAGATGGGCATCACCGCGAAGGGCGCCTTCGAAGCCGTGAAGCGCCACTTCTACGAGATCGGCCATGACATGAGCACGACCCCGATCACCATGGTCGGCGTGGGTGACATGTCGGGCGACGTGTTCGGCAACGGCGTGCTGCTGTCGCGCCAGCTGAAGGTGCTGGCCGCGTTCGACCACCGCCACATCTTCCTCGATCCGACCCCGGACGTCGCGGTCTCCTTCGCCGAGCGCCAGCGCATGTTCGCGCTGCCGCGTTCGTCGTGGGAAGACTACGACAAGTCGCTGATCTCGGCAGGCGGCGGCGTGTTCCCGCGTAACGCCCGCTCGATCGAGCTGTCGCCGCAAGTGCGCGCTGCCCTCGATATCGAAGAGACCTCGCTGGCACCGGAAGAGCTGATGCACCGCATCCTGCTCGCGCCCGTCGACCTGTTCTACAACGGCGGTATCGGTACCTATATCAAGTCGTCGAGCGAGACCCACGCCCAAGTCAAGGACCGCGCCAACGACAACATCCGCGTCAACGGCAATGAGCTGCGCTGCAAGGTGGTCTCAGAAGGCGGCAACCTGGGCGCGACCCAGGCCGGCCGTATCGAGTTCGCCCTGGCCGGTGGCCGCATCTTCACCGATGCGATCGACAACTCGGCCGGCGTGGATTGCTCTGACCACGAAGTCAACATCAAGATCTGGCTCGACACCGAAGTCAATGCCGGCAAGCTGCCGGAAGCGGACCGCAACCGCGTCCTCAACGAGATGACCGGCGACGTCGAAGAGCTGGTCCTGCGCGACAACACGCAGCAGACCCATTTGCTGACGCGCGAAGTGCAGGCCCAGTCCAACGGTTCGGTCGTCGACAGCTATGCCGCGCTGATCACCAGCCTGGAAGCCGAGGGTGCCGTCTCGCGCGAACTCGAACAGCTGCCGCTCGACGCCGAACTCCAGCGCCGCAAGGCCAATGGCGCCGGCCTCACCGCGCCGGAACTGGCCGTCGTCGTGGCCAACGTCAAGAACCGCTTCAAGCGCGTGCTGGCATCGCTGCCACTGATCGAGGAACCATGGGCCGACACGGTCCTGCGTCCTTACTTCCCGGCGCAGCTGGTCGCCACCCGCGATCCGCTCGATCACCCGCTGGCCAATGCGATCCTGGCCACCGTGCTGGCCAACGAAGCGGTCAACCGTTGCGGTCCGCTGATGATCCGCGACCTGGCTGCCGAACACCGCGTCGACGAAGCGGAAGTCGTCAAGGCCTGGGGCCGCGCCTGGTCGGCGCTGAACCTGGCGCCGGTGTTCGACGCGCTCGACGCCGACGCGCTGGCCGTGCCGCGTGACGTGTCGATCGCGGTCGACACCCGCACCCGTGCGCTGCTGCGCGCCGTGATCGAAGGCGTGCTGTCGCTGCCGCAAGGCGCCGACGGCATGACCGAACTGTCGCAACTGTTCGCCAACAGCGAACAAGTGCGCCAGCTGATGCCGGCCAAGTCGGAAGCCGATGGCCACGCCGGCCTGAACGCCAGCTTCGTGCAGGCCTGGAAGACGGTCGAAACCATCGAGTCGCTGGCGACCTTCCTGTTCGCGGCCGTCTCGGTCCAGCGTCCAGCGGGCATGTCGCTGGCCCAGTTCCTGCAAGTGGGCATGGCGCTGCGCGAGCGCGCCGGCATCGACACGCTGGAACGCGGCCTGAAGCTGCCGCCGCAAAGCAAGTCGCAGGAACAGTTGCGCAACTACGCGATGCAGGCACTGCGCCGCACCCAGCAGCGCCTGCTGCTGCAGGTGATCGAGCGTGCCGGCAGCGGCGACGCGCTGGCGGCGGTCGATGCGGTGACAAGCGACATGGGCCTGACCGGCTACGCACCTGCCACCGATCTCGAACAGGCGATGCTGAACGTCTGGTCGTTGTCGGAAGGGTCGAACCCGGAACGCCTGGCGGCGTAAGGCGATGAGCGCACCCTTGAGCCCTGTGCTGCCCGACGCGGTGCGCGCGCTGGCCGAAGCCGATTTCGGCACGGTCGCGCAGCGCCTCCGTGATGCCGGCTTCGTCGTCGGGATGCCTGCCAAGGGCATCCTGACGGTCAAAGGCGCCCAGCCCGGAACCCGGCCGGCGGTCGTGCTGTCGGTCGGCGTGCATGGCGACGAGACCGGGCCGATCGAAATGCTCGCCCACGTGATAGAGGCGCTGTCGCGCGCACCGGCGGCCTTGCAGGTCGACCTGATGCTATGCGTCGGGAACATCGATGCCATCGCTTGCGGCAAGCGTTTTATCGACGCCGACCTGAACCGCATGTTCAAGGCCGACCGCGGTGCGCTGGCCGGCACCGCGGAGGCGGCGCGGGCGGACCAGCTGATCGCCGCCACCGATGCCTTTTACGCGGGCACCGGGCCGGTACGCTGGCACCTCGACCTGCACACGGCGATCCGCGCTTCCCACTACCCGATGTTCGCGATCGTGCCGGACCTGATCGCCGACCACGGCAAACAAGCGCTGATCGACTGGCTGGGACAGGCGGCGATCGGCGCGATCGTCATGAACCCGACGTCGGCCGGCACCTACAGCTATTATTCGGCCGAGCACCATGGCGCCGCGGGCAGCACCGTGGAGCTGGGCAGAGTCGGCACGCTGGGCCAGAACAACCTGGCTCAGTTTGTCGATGCGTCCGCTGCGCTGGACGCGCTGCTGCGGGGGGAACAGGTCGAAGCGAAGACCGCGCCGCACGTGTTCAAGGTGGCCCAGGAGATCGTCAAGCTGTCCGACGATTTCAAGATGGGCTTTGGCCGCGAGACCCCGAACTTCGCCTCGCTCAAGCGCGGCGACGTGATCGCCACCGATGGCGAGACCGTGTATTCGGTCTTTCACGAGGAGGAGCTGGTGGTGTTCCCGAATCCGGATGTGCGGGTGGGCTTGCGCGCCGGCTTGATGGTGGTGCGTGTGAAGTAAAACGAAGCCGCGCACTGCGCGGCTTTTTTTTTATGTATCCGGGCTGCCCGCCCACGCGAACCTGCGACGAATTGCCGGCCCCCTGCAGAATCACCCCATGCGCGCTAGACTGGTCTCATCGATCATTCAGGAGTCCGCATGAGCAAACTGTTCACCCCCTACGCGCTGGGACCGTTGGAACTGTCCAACCGCATCGCCATCGCCCCCATGTGCCAGTACTCGGCCGACGAGGGACTGGCTACCGACTGGCACATGATCCACCTCGGCGGCCTGGCCCTGTCCGGCGCGGCATTGCTGACCATCGAGGCGACCGCCGTCACGCCGGAAGGCCGGATCTCGGCCGGCGACCTGGGTCTGTGGTCGCAGGCGCACCTCGACGCGCTGCGGCCGGTGATCGCCGCGATCCGGCGCCATTCGCCGATCAAGGTCGCGGTCCAGCTGGCCCACGCCGGGCGCAAGGCCTCGAGCGCGGTGCCCTGGGAGGGCGGCGCGAATATCGCACCCGGAGAGCCCGGCGGCTGGCAAACCCTGGCACCATCGGCGCTGCCGCACGCCGCAGGCGAGTCCGCGCCGCTGGCGCTCGATGCCGATGGCCTGGCACGCATCAAGCAGGGCTTCGTCGACGCCGCGCTGCGTGCCCAGACCCTGGGACTGGACGCGATCGAGCTGCACGGCGCGCACGGCTACCTGCTGCACCAGTTCCTGTCGCCGCTGTCGAACCGGCGCGCGGACGCCTACGGCGGTTCGCTGGAGAACCGCATGCGCTTCCCGCTCGAGGTGTTCGCGGCGGTGCGCGCGGCGCTGCCGGCGATGTGCGTCGGGATGCGCATTTCGGCCTCGGACTGGGTCGAGGGCGGCTGGGACATCGAGCAGAGCGTGCGCTTCGCCCAGGCGCTGGAAGCACTGGGCAGCCACTTCATCCATGTGTCGAGCGGCGGCGTGTCGCCGCTGCAGAAGATTCCGGTGGGCGCCGGCTACCAGATCGCGTTCGCCGAACGGATCAAGCGCGAGACGAATATGCCGACGATCGGCGTGGGCCTGATCACCGAGCCGCAGCAGGCCGAGCACATCCTGCAATCGGGCCAGGCCGACATGGTGGCGCTGGCGCGCGCGATGCTGTACGACCCGCGCTGGCCCTGGCATGCGGCGGCCGAGCTGGGCGCCCAGGTGGCCGCGCCGCCGCAGTACTGGCGTTCGCAACCGCGCCAGTACAAGGCGCTGTTCGGCGAGACGCGCCTCGGCCAGCGCTGATATTGATGGCAGGGTTTGCGCGCTTCAGGGCGCGAAATGCGCAGCCTGTCGCAGCCGGCGCGACGCCGGGGGAGGGCTTCATTAGAGTGGACGCATCTCAAGCCACGACAAGAAAGGTTCTCCCATGCGTCATCTGCTCGCCCTCGCCTGCGTCGCCACCCTCGGCGGCTGCATCGTCATCGCCACGCCGTCCGGCCCCGGCGACAAGGATTTCAAGGTCTACACGCCTTTCAGCGGCAAGACCGTCGAGGGCAACGGCGTGCCCGCGCGCGACACGCGCAACGTGGCCGCGAGCCCGGGACTGGACGTGGGCGGTTCGATGATCGTCGACGTGCGCGTGGGCGGCGCACCATCGCTGGTGGTCGAGGGCGATGCCAACCTGCTGCCCTACGTGACGACCGAGACGCGCGGCGCGACCCTGTACATCGGCACCGACAGCCGCCTGCGCAGCACCACCCCCTTGAAAGTCACCTACACGGTGCCGCGCCTGGCCGACCTGCACCTGGGCGGATCGGGCCATGTGACGGTGCGCGATCTGAAAGGCGAGCCGCTGAGCGTGCGCCTCGGCGGATCGGGCGTGACGCGCCTGTCGGGCGACGTGGCCGAACTCGATGCCCGGGTTTCGGGATCGGGCAAGATCGAGGCCGGCGAGCTGCGTGCGCGCGGCTTGAACGTGGAAGTGAGCGGTTCCGGCGGCATGGTGCTCGGCCAGGTGCGTGGCGACAGCGCCCGCATCCAGATCAGCGGCTCGGGCACGGTACACACCAGCGGCGCGGTGCGCTCGCTGAATGTGCGGGTCAGCGGTTCCGGCAGCGCCGACCTGACCGGCTTGAGCACCGACCAGGGCGATCTGACCAGCAGCGGCTCGGGCGGGATTTCGGCCACCGTGCGCCAGTCGGTGGTGGCGCAGACCAGCGGCTCCGGTCCGATCCGGGTGTATGGCCAGCCGGCCCAGCGCACGACCAGCGGACGCGGCGTGCAGATGCTGTAAGCAGCCGGCGCATAAGATGCCGCTGAGAAAGACCGCTTCGCTGCGGGCGCAGGAAATTGGCCTGGAAATCCATATTCAAAGAAAACTATTTTCCTTATAACGCCGAACGGCTCTCTGAATCGGCCCTATAATCGCGAACTTTGGCGGCGTTTCGAGCTCAGCCATTTCTCTCTAGCGACAAAGGAAATCTCTGTGAATCTGACACTGGGCCAGAAGCTGATTCGTACCAAAACAGCCGAGCGCGCGCACGAAGACAGCCAGGCCGCCCATGGCGGCGGCCTGAACCGCACCCTGGGCCTGTTCCCGCTGACCATGATCGGCGTCGGCGCCACGGTCGGCACCGGCATCTTCTTCACGATGGTCGAAGCGGTGCCGAAAGCCGGCCCGGCCGTGATCCTGTCCTTCCTGATCGCCGCCATCACCGCCGGCCTGACCGCCCTGTGCTACGCCGAACTGGCGGGCCGGGTGCCGGCTTCTGGCTCGTCCTACTCGTTCGCATACGCCACCGTCGGCGAATTCGCCGCCTTCATCGTCGCCGCCTGTTTGCTGCTCGAATATGGCCTGGCGGGCAGTGCGGTGGCGATTGGCTGGTCGGATTACCTGAACAACTTCCTGCAAAACGCGTTTGGCTGGGAAATCCCGGCCCATTTGCGCTCGCCCATGTTCGTCTCCGACCACAGCAACCTGACTGTCCACGCCGGCAATTTCAATTTGCCGCCGGTGCTGCTGGTGATCATGTGCTGCATCCTGCTGGTGCGCGGCACCAAGGAATCGGCAACGACGAACGCGGTCATGGTCGTCATCAAGCTGGCGATCCTGGCCTTCTTCTCGGTGATCGCTTTCTCCGGTTTCGATGCGAACAATTTCCACCCCTTCTACAATACCGACAACAGCAAGGGCTTTGCCGGCATGGCCGGCGTGACCGCCGCCGCCGGCACCGTGTTCTTCTCCTTCATCGGCCTGGACACGATCGCCACCGCCGGCGAGGAAGTCAAGGACCCGCGCCGCAACGTCCCGATCGGCATCCTGGCGGCACTGGTCATCGTCACCGTGTTCTATCTGCTCGTCGCCCTGGCCGCCATGGGCGCCCAGCCGGCCCACCTGTTCGAAGGCCAGCAAGCCGGCCTGTCGGTGATCCTGCAAAACGTGACCGGCAAGGCCTGGCCGGCGCTGGTGCTGTCGGCCGGCGCCGTGGTCTCGGTGTTCTCGGTGACCCTGGTGACGATCTACGGCCAGACCCGCATCCTGTACGCGATCAGCCGCGACGGCCTGATCCCGGCCACCTTCCAGAAGGTCAATCCGCGCACCGGCGCACCGGTCGCCAATACGCTGATCGTGTGCCTGGTGGTGGGCCTGGTGGCCGGCCTGGTCGACTCGACCTTCCTCTGGGACATGGTCAGCATGGGCACGCTGACGGCCTTCATCGTGGTCTCGATCGCGGTGCCGGTGATCCGCGCCAAGCAGGGCCCGGGCGCCGAAGTCGGTTTCAAGGTGCCGTTCGGCCCGTATGTAATTCCCGGCCTGTCGATCCTCGCCTGCCTGTACATCATGAAGGATCTGCCGGCGGCCACCTTCCGCGTGTTCTTCATCTGGATGGCGGCGGCGATTGCGACGTATTTCTTGTACAGCGTGCGGCACAGCCGCTTGAACAGGAATGGTTGATCGCCCTGCCGGAATAAAAAATGCCGCGGTCGACGCGGCATTTTTTTTGCGAGACAAAACATCGTGTTCGACGGTGTTTGCGGATTCTGCACCGCATGAAAAAAAGCCACGCGCCTTGCGGCAGCGTGGCTTTGTCCGTATTGCGCGTGCCTGATTACTGCACGTTCATTTCCTTGAGCAGGTTATCCGCCTTGTCGACATGCTTCATGTTCCACAGGATGTAGCGGATATCGACCTGGATGTCGCGCGTGTTGGCCGCATTGAAGTCCCAGTCCGAAATGATCGAATCGAGCGTGCCGTCGAAGGCCAGGCCGATCAGTTCGCCGCGCTTGTTGAGTGCGGCCGAACCCGAGTTGCCGCCGGTGATGTCGAGCGTCGCCAGGTAGTTGACCGGCACCGTTTTCAGGGTCGGGTCGACATACTTGCCGAAGTCCTTGCCCTTGATCGCAGCGAGCTGGGCGGTTGGGGCGTTGAACTCGCCTTCGCCGGTGTGCTTTGCAACCACGCCCTTGACGGTGGTAAACGCGGTCCACGAACCGGTGCCGTCGGCGCCATGGGCGCGGCCGGCGATCTTGCCGAAGGTGACGCGCAGGGTGCCGTTGGCGTCAGGGTAGACGGCCTGGCCACGGCTGTTCATGTAGGCGATTTTCGCTTTCATGTAGGCGGCATAGGACTTCTGGATCTTGCCAGCGAGCTCTTCTTCCTTGGCTTCGTCCTTCATGTCCGATTCGTACATGGCGACGGCGGCCTTGATGAAGCTGTCGTCGCTGGCCTTGAACTCGGCCGGGGTCTTCTTCAGCCAGGCGGTGCGCTCTTCCTTGTTGGCCAGTTTCGAACCGGCATAGGCTTTATCGAGCGCCGTCTTCAGTTCATCCTGGCTCATGCCGGCACGGATGCCGAGCGCCTTGTTGAAGTCGGCATCCTGTTCCTTGGCAGGCTGGGCCAGGTACTTGGTCAGGAAGTGCATGACCAGCGCCTTGTCGACTTTTTCGTCGTAGGTGCGGTCCTGGCCGGTGATGACCGAGGTCATGCGCGCCATGTCGCGCTCCTGGTAGCCCGATTTACGCTGCGCATCCGGCTTGGTGCGCTCGTTGGCCAGGCGGTACAGCGAACGTGCCGAGGACAGGAAGCGTGGCTGGGCATAACCCAGGTAGAAACCTTCCTTGGTATGGCTGTCGCGCTCGGCGATCAGCTTTTCGACGGCGTCGATGTCGCCGGCAAACTGCTTCTTGCGGGCGCCGTCGGCGTTGACCCAGGCCTTCATCGCATTGTGCTCGGCCGTCTTGCGCATCAGGAAATCGCTGTCGCCATACGAGGTCAGCATGCCCTTGCGGTTCTTGTAGTAATTGTTGACGCTGGCGATCTGGCCGGCGTACTTCAGCTTGGCTGCCGGATCGTTTTTCGTCTCGCGCTCGATGATCGCGAGCACGTCGCCCGAGGCTGCCACGAAGGCCGGGTAGTTCCAGTCGAAGGTGTACTGCACTTCCGACGGCAGGCGGTGGCGGTTGGTGCGGCCAGGGTAGCCGACGACCATGATGAAATCGCCTTCTTTCGAGCCTTCGCTGGCGATTTTCAGGAAATGCTTCGGTACGTAAGGGACATTGTCGGTCGAATAGTCGGCGGCCTTGCCGTCTTTCGAGACGTAGGCGCGGTAGAAACCGTAGTCGCCGGTGTGGCGCGGCCACATCCAGTTGTCGGTGTCGCCACCGAATTTACCGACGCCCGACGGTGGCGCGTGCACCAGGCGCACGTCGCGAATTTCCAGTTGTTTCAGGCGATAGAACTCGAGGCCGCCGTAGTAGCTGGCCACGGTGCAACGGTAGCCCGGCGTTTTTTCGCAGGCGGCAACCATTTCCTTTTGATTCTTTTCGATCGCGGCGATGCGCGCCTTGCCGGTCAGCCTGGCGACCTTGGCGTCGATGATCTGGTCGCTGACATTCGTCACTTCCTCGGTCACGAAGACGCGGCTGCCGGGTGCGGCCGGGACTTCCTCGGCCAGGGTCTTGGCCAGGAAACCATTGGCCAGCAGGTCACGCTGCGGCGTCGAATTGACGGCCACGCTGTTGTAGACGCAGTGGTGGTTGGTAACGACCAGGCCTTGCGGGGAGACGAAGGAAGCCGAGCAGCCGCCCAGGCTGACGACCGCGCCCATCGGGAATTCGGTCAGTTTGGTCAGGGTGGCCGGGTCGAGTTCGAGGCCGGCGGCCTTCAGTTGCTGGGCTACTTGTGGCAGCTGCTGCGGCATCCACATGCCTTCGTCCGCTTGTGCGGCGAAGCTGGTCAGGATGGCCAGCGAGAGGAGAGTCTTTTTCATTCGCGATCGATCAGGAAGGTTTCGGGATACATATGGGCTCCGCGGAGCAGCCCAGAGTATCCGTAATCCGCTGTCGGCTCGTCAACCGATATTTCCTGCCTGCGCGATCGCGTCCTGCCCCGTATTTACAGCTGCGAGCCGAGCAAGGCGGCCAGTTCGCCACCGATTTTTTCCTTCCACGAGCGGTTCTGCCAGGCCGTGTAGGTCATGCGCCGCGCCAGTTTCCAGTCGGCGTCGAAGACCTCGACCTGGGCGCGCGCGAAATCGGGGTCGAGCACGTTCAGGTTCGCCTCGTCATTGATACTGAACGAGCGGTTGTCGAAATTCGTCGAGCCGACCGAGACCATCAGCGCGTCGACGATCAGCGCTTTCACGTGGTACATGGTCGGCTGGTATTCGGCGATCTCGACTCCGGCTTTCAACAAGTCGCCCCAGCGTTCGCGCGAGGCCAGGCGCACCACGTCGGAATCGATTTCCTTGCCAGGCGTGATGATGCGCACTTTCACGCCACGCTTCGCAGCCGCGGCCAGCGCCTTGATGGTCAGTTCGTCGGGCACGAAGTACGAGGCCGACATCTCGATCGAGCTGCGCGCGGCGGTGATCGCCATCAGGTACATCAAATGCATGCTTTCGCTGCCGCCGGTAGGCGAGCTGGAGAACATCTGGGCGGGCATGTTGCCGACCGCTTGCTGGGGCGGGAAATAAGCCGCGCCGTCGAGCACGACGCCGGTGGCCTTGGTCCAGTTATCGGCGAACACGGCCTGCATCTGGCCGACGACCGGGCCTTCGACGCGGAAATGGGTGTCGCGCCAGAATTTTTCGTTCTGGGCATTGCCGCGCCACTGGTCGGCGATGCCGACGCCGCCCGTAAAGCCGATGTTGCCGTCGACGATCAGCAGTTTGCGGTGGGTGCGGTTGTTCAGGCGTGCCAGTTTCCACCAGACCGGCTTGTGATAGCGCCGCAATTGCACGCCCGCGTCGCGCATTTTTTGCATGGCGTCGTCGTCCATCTTTATGCTGCCGACGAAGTCGAGCATCACATGCACTTTGACGCCGGCGCGTGCGCGTTCGATGAGGGCGTTCGAGAATTCTTCACCGATCGTTTCCGACCAGTAGATATAGGTTTCGAAGGTAATTGTTTTTTTGGCACCGCGGATGGCCGTCAGCATGGCCGGGAAAATCTGGTCGCCATTGAGCAAGGTTTCGACCTTGTTGCCTTCGATGATAGGGGGGCCCAGCAGCACGCCCATCGAGCGCCGGAACTGGGCGTCGTGGATGTCGTACTGGCGGACGAGCTGCGTTTCGATTTGTTTTTCGCTCGGCATGAAATTGAGCGCCAAAAAGCCGACGACGAGCGTCAGGATGCAGCTGATTACGGAGACACGGACTTTAGAGGCGCTCATGAAAAACTCCAGACAAAAAAAAACCAACGCGGGAAGCGTTGGTTATGTGGGGCAAACCACTGATTAACGTACCCGGCCGCGACGCAGCAGGTTGACGATCGCCAGCAGGATGACAGCGCCCAGGAACGACACCAGCAGCGACGACACGCTGAAGTCATCCGAATTGATGGTGCCCGAACCAAACAGTGGGGAGAGCAACCAGCCGCCCAGGAAGGCGCCGATGATACCAACCACGACGTTCAGAATCATGCCTTGCTCAGCATCGGTCTTCATGACCATGCTGGCCAGCCAGCCCAAGATACCACCGACGACGATCCAGATAATGAATAGCATTTTAGTTTCTCCTCTTAGTAATAAAAACCTACCCGAGGCCAATTGACTGCGTTGACCATGTAAAAAAGTCTACAGATCGTCGACACGCCAAGTCGGTGCGGCAACGAACGTTAGACGATGAATCTGTAAATCGTGTTCCGTCCACCGATTCTTATTTCCGATCGGGTTGCCCATTGGAATGTCCTGAAGTGAGTGCGTCAGCGTACAGAAGAGCATGTCGGCGCGGCATATTGTTCGATCACTGGCAACCCAATGTTGCAAGACCTGACGCACTAACGATACCTTTGAAAGGGATATATCATGAGCTACGACACCAATAAGCAAAACTCGCGTATGGTCACCGGCCTGTTCCCGGACCGCGCCAGCGCAGAGCGCGCCTACAACTCGGTCTCGGACCGTGGCTATAGCAAGGACGACGTCAACCTGATGATGTCGGATTCGACCCGCACCACGCATTTCGCTGACACCGATACCGAACTGGGCAGCAAAGCCGCTGAAGGCGCCGGCATCGGCGCCGGCATCGGCGGCACCATTGGCGCCGTCCTGGCAGGCATCGCCGCCGTCGGCACCACCCTCGTTCTTCCAGGCCTGGGCCTGGTCGTCGCCGGTCCTCTGGCAGCGGCACTGGCCGGCGCCGGCGCAGGCGGCCTGACCGGCGGCCTGATCGGCGCGCTGATCGGTGCAGGTATTCCTGAAGAACGCGCAGCACACTATGAAGAAGGCATCAAGCAGGGCGGCATCCTGATGGGCGTGAATGCCCGTTCGGACGAAGACGCTGCCCACATCGAACGTTCGTGGACCGATAGCGGCGGTTCGCACGTGATCGGTACCGGCGTTGGCGCCGGCGCGGGTGCACTCGCTGGTGCCGCCATCGGTTCCGTCGCCGGTCCGATCGGTACCGTCGCTGGTGCCGCCATCGGCGGTATCGCCGGTGGTATCGCTGGTAAAGGTGCTGGCGAAGTCGTGAACCCGAAGGCCGGTGACGACCTGTCGGAACACCACCTGGCCAAAGGCACTGGCGCGACCGCCGGTGCAGCGACCGGTGCCGCACTGGGCGCCGTCGGTGGCCCGATCGGCATGGCCGCAGGTGCGATTGTCGGCGGCCTGGCGGGCGCTGCTGCCGGCCGCGGTGCCGGCGAGGTCGTCAACCCGACCCCGGGCGACGAGCTGCGCGAACATAACCTGGCGCAAGGCATCGGCGGTGCCAGCGGTGCGGTCGCAGGCGCCACCATCGGTGCCGTCGGTGGCCCGATCGGCATGGCAGCCGGTGCCGTGATCGGCGGCCTGGCTGGCGGCGCAACCGGTAAAGGCGCTGGCGAAGTCGTCAACGCAAAACCGGGCGACGACCTGCACGAGCATAACCTGGCCCAAGGCGTTGGCGCCGGCGGCGGCGCGGCAGCTGGCGCAGCGATCGGTGCCGTTGGCGGCCCGATCGGCATGGCAGTGGGCGCAGGCGTGGGCGCAGTGGTGGGCGGCATGGCAGGCAAGGGTGTCGGCAGCGTCGTCAACCCGGCCGAGGAAGATGCTTACTGGCGCAATTCGTACCAGACCCAGTCGGACTACACCCCAGGCTACACCTACGACGACTACGCACCGGCCTACGCGCTGGGTTACAACGGCAAGAGCCGTTATCCAGGCAGCTACGACCAGAACGAATCGTATCTGGCGGACGAATGGAACACCATCAAGGGCAATTCGCGCCTGTCGTGGGACCAGGCCAAGTCGGCCAGCCGCGCCGCTTGGCATAAAGTCGAGCGCGCCATTCCGGGCGACTTCGACCGCGACGGCCGTTAATCGGAACGATTGACGCTGTAAAGTTAAAAAGCCCCGCTACCGAAAGGTAGCGGGGCTTTTCTTATTCGGCCGGCAAATTACTGCTTGACGGCTTCGACCTGGATCGCCAGGCGCACGTCCGGCGAGAATTTCGGCAGGCCGTAGTTCACGCCGAAATCGCTGCGCTGGAAGATGCCGTGGGCATCGGCGCCGCAGACTTCGCGTTTCAGCATCGGATGCTGGATGCACTTGAACTTGGCGATGTTCAGGGTCAGCGGCTTGGTGATGCCGTGCAGGGTGAAGTCGCCTTCGACCGCGACCAGGTTCTCGCCTTCGAAGCGCAGTTTATTGCCCTTGAAGGTCGCCGTCGGGAATTTGGCGACGTCGAACATGTCAGGCGTACGCGCGTGGGCGTTCATTTTTTCGTGGCCGAAATCGACGCTGTTCATGTCGATCGTGATATCGACGCTGCCGGTTTTCGCGGCGCGGTCGAGCGTGATGGTGCCGTCGGTTTTGGTGAACTTGCCGCGCCAGACCGAAATGCCCATGTGGTCGGCTTCGAAGCTCGGGTAGGTGTGGTTCGGTTCGATCTTGTAGGTATCGGCGGCGGCGCAGGCGAAACCGGCGGCGGTGGCGAGGGTGGCGGCGATCAGAAGCTTGAGTTTCATGGTGGTCCCTTGGTAGATGATTGAATTATTTGCCCGCGCTGACGCGGAATTTGATGACAACTTCGTCGGCGACCATGCTCGTGTCTTTCCACTCGCCTTCGCCAATGTTAAAAGCGAGCCGATGAATCGGTAACTGGCCTTCGAACAGGGTTTTTCCGCCTTCGGTCTTGACCGTCAGCGGGAAATTCACGTCGGCGCTCTTGCCCTTGATGGTCAATTTGCCGGCCACATTCAGCTTGCCGGGGCCGGCGGGCTTGATCGACGTCGACACGAAACTGGCTTTCGGGAATTGCGCCGTATTGAACCATTCTTTCTTGGCGATCTCGCGATTATATTCAGCGTCGCCCAGGTCCATGCTGGCGGTCGCGATATCGACCGTCGCCCTGGACGCTTCCGGCCTGGCGGCGTCGTAATCGATGCTGGCGCTGAAGGTCGTGAATTTCGCTTCGACCGGCACGTTCATTTGCTTGAAGACGGCGGCGACGCTGCTTTTCGCGGGGTCGGTCTTGAGCACGGCGGCGCCGGCGAGGGCGCTGGCAAACAGCGAGGCGAGGAGGAGGGCGCGCACAGGTTTCATTGGAATTCCTTCTTGTTTAGTCGAAATGGCAGCATGCGTTGCATGATCCCGTCGCGGTCGAGCACGACATGCTTGAGCGCGGCCAGCACGTGCAGCGCCACCAGCGCGGCCAGGCCCATGTTGAGCCAGTAGTGCAGGGCGCCGAGCACGGGCTTCAGGGCCGGATCGGCGTCGATCAGGACCGGCAGCGCGAACAGGCCGAAATACACCACCGGCACGCCTGCGGCCAGGCTGTAGAAATAACCGGACAAGGGCACCGCGAACATCAGTAAATACAGCAAGCCGTGCAATGCGTGCGCGGCGCGGCCCTGCCAGCGCGGCATGCTGCCCGGATAGGCGGGCGGGCGACTGCGCAGGCGCCACAGCAGGCGCAGCGTGGCCAGGCCCAGCACCGTCACACCGGCCCATTTGTGCCAGGAAAAGTAACGCAGCTTGGTCGGGGTCAGGCCCGGGATGTCGGTCATCACCAGGCCGAGCGTGAAGGTGCCGACGATCAGGATGGCGATCAGCCAGTGCAGGACGATCGCGGGAAGGGAGTAACGCTGCATAGTCGGTGTTAGTACTGATCAGAACTAAACTATAGCAAGAAAGGTGGAAGGTCGCTCGTCACTGCATGTTTCTTTTCGTACGCTAGCATGGATTGTTAAACGTGCACAGCAGCGCCTCGTGTGAATGTAAAATCAAGATGAGCGCATATTCACATAAAAGTGGGCGAGTGCCTTGCCCCTGCCGAGGAGTTGTATGGTCAATTTTTTCCCAAGCCGTTCGCGCCAACGCGCCTTGGTCCTGCTAATCGCCAGCGCGCTGGCCCGTCACGCCGATGCCGGCGATCCGCCTACGGTCGACTTTGCCGACCTGTCGATCGAGGAACTGGCGAGTATCCAGGTGACGTCGGTGTCGAAGAAGCCGGAAGGCTTGCAGGGTGCTCCGGCCTCGGTCTTCGTCATCACCGCCGACGACATCCGCCGCGCCGGGGCGCGCAGCGTCCCCGACGCCTTGCGCCTGGCGCCGAACCTGCACGTGGCCCAGGGGTCGAGCTATGCGAACGCGATCAGCGCGCGCGGCCTGAACGGCAGCAATAACAGCGCCCCGAATAAACTGCTGGTGATGATCGATGGCCGCTCGGTCTACGCGCCGCTGTTTTCCGGCGTGTTCTGGGACATGCAGGACGTCATGCTCGAAGACGTCGAGCGCATCGAAGTCATCAGCGGCCCGGGCGGCACCTTGTGGGGCGTGAACGCCGTCAATGGCGTGATCAACATCACGACGCGCTCGGCACAGGCGACCGAAGGCAGCCTGGCGATGCTGCGCGCCGGCACCGATGGCGCCGATCTCGCTTTCCGCCAGGGCTACCGCGGCGCCGCCGCCAGCTGGCGCGTGTACGGCAAGGCACTTGACCGGTCGCGCAGCGAAGACGCGGCCGGCAAGGCCGTGAACGACGGCTGGCAGCAGGGGCAGATCGGGTTCCGGGCCGACTGGGAACGCGGCGCCGACGTCTTCAGCGTCAACGGCAATGTCTACCGCGGTTCGCATGGGCAGCCGGAACCGGGCGAAATTTCGGTCACCGGCACCGACCTGCGCCTGGGCAGGATCCGTACCGAAGGCGCCAACCTGACCGGACGCTGGGAGCATGCGCTGGACGGCGGCGCCAGTCTCAGCGTGCAGGCTTACCTCGACCATACGCGGCGCGACGTGCCGCCGACGTTTGCCGAATCGCTGCAAGTGGCCGACCTGCAGTTGCAGCACTCGTTACCGGCACTCGGGCGCCACGCCCTGGTCTGGGGCGCGAATTACCGTCACAGCTGGGACGACGTGACCAACAGCGAGATCATCGCCTTCCTGCCGGCCAAGGTCGAGCAGACCTGGTCGAGCGTGTTCGCCCAGGACGAGGTGAGCTTGCTCCCCGACCTGCGCCTGACGCTGGGCGCGCGCGTCGAGCGCAACCCGTACACCGGCAGCGAATTCCTGCCGACGGCGCGCCTGGCCTGGCGCCTGGCGCCGCGCCATGCGCTGTGGGCGGCGGCCTCGCGCACGGTGCGCGCGCCGACCCGCCTCGACGCCGATGCCTTCGTTCCCGGACGCGCGCCTTTCCTGCTGCGCGGCGGACCGACCGTGCGCGCCGAGGTGGCGCGCGTGTTCGAGCTCGGCTACCGCGGCCAGCCGCTCGACGCCCTGTCGTATTCGGCGACGCTGTTCCATCACCGCTACGACCACCTGCGCACCCAGGAAGTCGATCCCACCCAGACCTTCCTCACCTTCGGCAGCCTGATGGAAGGGCAGGCCACGGGCATCGAGATGTGGGGCAGCTACCAGGTCAGTGCGGCCTGGCGTACCTCGGCCGGCTTCACGGCGCTGCACGAGACGCTGCGCCTGAAAGCCGGCAGCAACGACGAGGCCGGGCCTGGCACGGCCGGCAAGGATCCGGCGCACAGCTTCCAGCTGCGCTCGAACTACGCGCTCGACGACGCGCGCGACCTCGAACTGGGACTGCGCAAGGTGGCGGCACTGGAAAACCCCGCCATCCCCGCCTACTGGGCGCTCGACGCCCGCTTCGGCTGGCGCCTGCGCCGCAACCTCGAATTGTCGGTCGTCGGCCGCAACCTGAACGGCAGCCATGGCGAGTACGGCGCGCTGGCGTCCCGGGCCGAGCTGGACCGGTCGCTGTGGGTCAAGCTGGTGTGGACCAACTGACGACGCGCTCGCTGCGCCCATAAAAAAACCCGCATCGTGCCGCATGCGGGTTTTTTTCGACTGACCGACCAGGCGCTTAAATCGCTTGCGCCAACTGCGCCGCCAGGCCCGTGTAATTTGCCGGCGTCATCGCCAGCATCAAGTCCTTGGCTTCCTGCGGCACCGCCAGCGTGCCGATGAATTCGCGCAGCGCTTCCTTGGTGATGCCTTTACCGCGCGTCAGTTCCTTGAGCTGCTCGTACGGATTGTCGATGCCGTAGCGGCGCATCACGGTCTGCACCGGCTCGGCCAGCACTTCCCAGTTCGCATCCAGGTCCGCTTCGAGCTTGGCCGCGTTCACTTCCAGCTTGTTCAGGCCGCGCAGGCAGCTGTCGTAGGCCAGCAGCGCGTAGCCGAAGCCGACGCCGATATTACGCAACACCGTCGAATCGGTCAGGTCGCGCTGCATGCGCGAGACCGGCAGCTTTTCCGCCATGTGGCGCAGCATCGCGTTCGCCAGGCCCAGGTTGCCTTCGGAATTTTCGAAGTCGATCGGGTTGACTTTATGCGGCATGGTCGACGAACCGATTTCGCCCGCTTTCAGCTTTTGCTTGAAATAGCCGAGCGAGACATAGGTCCAGATATCGCGGTTCAAATCGAGCAGGATCGTGTTGGCGCGGGCGATGGCGTCGAACATCTCGGCCATGTAGTCGTGCGGCTCGATCTGGATCGTGTACGGGTTGAAGGTCAGGCCCAGGCGCGACTCGATCACGTCCTTCGAGAAGGCCGGCCAGTCGAAGCCCGGATAGGCCGACAGATGCGCGTTGTAGTTGCCGACCGCGCCGTTCATCTTGCCGAGGATCTCGACGTCGGCGATGCGCTTGACGGCGCGCTGCAGGCGCGCGACGACATTGGCGAATTCCTTGCCCAGGGTGGTCGGGCTGGCCGTCTGGCCATGGGTGCGCGAGAGCATCGGCAGCGCCGCGTTGGTGTGGGCGATCTGCGTCAGCTTCTCGACGATGGCTCGCAGCGCCGGCAGCATCACCGTGTCGCGCGCGGCTTTGAGCATCATGCCGTGGCTGGTGTTGTTGATGTCTTCCGAGGTGCAGCCAAAGTGGATGAATTCGCTTGCCGCCACCAGCTCGGGCACATCCTTGACCTGTTCCTTGAGCCAGTACTCGACCGCTTTCACGTCGTGGTTGGTGACCGCTTCGATTTCCTTGATGCGGGCGGCGTCGCGCTCGCTGAAATTCGCCGCCATGGCGTCGAGGTGGGCGCTCGCTTCGGTCGAAAACGGCTTGATCTCGTCGAAACCTGCCTGGGCCAGCGCCTGCAGCCAGGCGATCTCGACCATGACACGGTGGTGCATGAAGCCGGCTTCGGACAGGATCGGGCGCAGTTTGTCGGTCTTGGCCGCGTAACGGCCATCGAGCGGCGACAGGGCCGACAGGGAAGAAAGTGGGGCGGTAGCGGTCATGGCGGGCGGTCCGTGCAAAAACGCGGATTTTACCACCGGCGCGCTTGTCGAGCCTTGTCACGCGGCCAGCGAAACGGACCCGCATGGGCGTTTTTGCCAGCCGGGCCGATGCTATACTCATCCTACATTACTCATTCCGAGCATCTATGAAACTCATCGGTTCGAACACCAGTCCCTATGTGCGCAAGGTCCGCGTCGTGATGGCGGAGAAGAAGCTCGACTACTCATTCGAGCTCGACAACGTGTGGAGCCCCGACACGCAAGTGCACCTGGCCAACCCGCTGGGCAAGGTGCCCTGCCTGGTCATGGAAGACGGCAGCGCCCTGTTCGATTCGCGCGTGATCGCCGAATACCTCGACACCCTCACGCCGGTGTGCAAGCTGCTGCCGCCGAACGGGCGCGACCGCGCCGACGTGAAAGTCTGGGAAGCGCTCGCCGACGGCGTGCTCGACGCGGCCGTGCTGGTGCGCCTGGAAAAGACGCTGCGCCCGCCGGAACAGCAAAGCGCGCAATGGATCGAGCGCCAGATGGGCAAGGTGCATGCCGGCCTCGCGGTCATGTCGGAAAAGCTCGGCGAGCAGCCTTTCTGCATGGGCAAGGCGTACACGCTCGCCGATGTCGCCGTCGGCTGCGCGCTCGGCTGGCTGAGCTTCCGCTTCCCCGCGATCAACTGGCGCACCACCCATCCGAACCTGGCCAAACTGCTCGATAAACTCGGCGAGCGGGCGTCGTTCCGCGACACGGCGCCGTTCGAAGGATGAGCGCCCCGAACAGCACCGGCGCCACCATCGTCTTCGGCGAAGCCCTGGTCGACGATTTCGCCACCGAGCAAGTCGTCGGCGGCGCGCCGTTCAACGTCGCGCGCCACCTGGCCGCCTTCATGGCGCCGCAACTGATGATCACGCGCGTCGGCGACGACAAGAACGGCGCGACCATCCTGGCCGAATTCGAGCGCTTCGCGATGTCGCAGGCCGGCCTGCAGCGCGACCCGATCGAGGAAACCGGGCGCGTCATCGTCGAACGCGGCCCGCAGGGACACCGTTTCGTCATCGTGCCGAACCAGGCCTACGATTACATCGCACGCGAACCGGCGCTGGCCGCCGCCAAAACCTTCCGCGGCGACGCCTTCTATTTCGGCACCCTGGCCCAGCGAAGCGAGCGCTCGCGCGGCACCCTCAAGGCGCTGCTGTCCGGCACCACGGGCACGCGCTTCCTCGACGTGAACATGCGCGACGGCCAGGTCGACGAGCGCACCGTCTCCGATTCGCTGCACGCGGCCGACATCGCCAAGGTCAACGAAGAAGAGCTGCAAACGCTGTTCGGCTGGTATTTCCAGCTCGGCCCGAACGACGCGCCGATGGCCGCCGACGAAACCCGCTCGGCCTGCGGCGCGCTGCTGCAGATGTTCGGCTTGCAGGCGCTGATCGTCACGCTGGGCCACCGCGGCTCGGTGTATTTCGGCGCGGACGGCGTCACGGTCGACACCCGCGACACGCCGGCCCCGCCCTTCGTCATCGATACCGTCGGGGCGGGCGATGCGTTCTCGGCGATCTTCCTGCTCGGCCGCGCACGCGGCTGGCCGCTCGAACTCACGCTGGCGCGCGCCAACGAATTCGCCGGCGCGATCTGCGCGATTCCGGGTGCGGTGCCGCGCGACCTGGGCTTCTACGACAAGTGGATGACGCGCTGGCGCTAAAGCGAATGCGAATGCCGGAACGCGTGGGCTCTCGAGCCCACCTTGCGCATGCTATTCTTCTCGCGCCTTTCGCTCAGCCTTCCATCACACACATGCACACCCGTTCCCTCTTGCGCGCCACCGTGTGCGCCATGCTTGGCCTGCACGGCGCCGCCGCGCAGGCAGGCGATCCGCTCAGCTATGCCAATGTCGACCAGGTCACGACGCGCGCCCTGCACCTCGACCTGAAAGCCGATTTCGCGAAGAAGACGCTGGCCGGCCACGCCGAGCTGACGCTCGACTGGCTGGACAAGGACGCGCGCCGCCTCGACCTCGATACGCGCGAGCTCAGCATCTCGAAGATCGAAGCGCTCGACGCCCGCGGGCGCTGGGCGCCGGTACGCTACACGCTGGACAAATTCGACGAAGAGAAGGGGCAAGCGCTGCATATCGCCTTGCCGCGCCAGGCGCCGAAGGTGCGCATCTACTACCGCACCGCGCCGACCGCAAGCGCCTTGCAGTGGCTGACCCCGGCGCAGACCCTGTCCGGCAAGCGCCCCTTCATGTTCAGCCAGTCGGAAACGATCAACGCGCGCTCCTGGGCGCCGCTGCAGGACACGCCGTCGGTGCGCTTCACCTACACGGCGCGCATCGTGGCGCCGGCCGGCCTGCGCGTGGTGATGAGTGCCGATAACGATCCCCGGGCGAGCGGCGAGAAAGGCTGGACCTTCAACATGCCGCAGCCGATTCCCTCCTACCTGCTGGCGATCGGCATCGGCGAACTCGAAGCGCGCACGCTGGGCGGGCGCACCGGCGTCTACGCCGAACCGCGGCGCATCGAGGCGGCCGCCTATGAACTGGCCGACACCGAGAAGATGGTCGCCGCCGCCGAATCGCTCTACGGCCCGTATCGCTGGGGGCGCTACGACATGCTGGTGCTGCCGCCGTCGTTCCCGATCGGCGGCATGGAAAACCCGCGCCTGACCTTCCTTACGCCCACCATGATCGCGGGCGACCGCAGCCTGGTCGACCTGATCGCGCACGAACTGGCGCACAGCTGGTCCGGCAACCTGGTCACCAACGCCTCGTGGAAGCACTGGTGGCTGAACGAAGGTTTTACGACCTACGTGACCACCCGCATTCTCGAAAAGCTGTACGGCGACGAAGTCGCGCTCATGAACCTGCAGCTCGAGCAGGAAGAAGCGCTCGAGTCGCTCAAGGACATCCCGCAAGCGAAGCAGGCGCTCCTCACGCGCGACCCGGATACCTCGTCCGCCAACTACACCGACGAAGGCCTGGCCTATCCGAAGGGCGCCTGGCTGCTGCGCACCCTGGAGGAGCGCGCCGGCCGCGCCGTGTTCGACCCCTTCCTGCGCGGCTGGTTCGACGGCCACGCCTTCCAGAGCGTGACGACCGGGCAGTTCATCGCCTACCTGCGTTCGGCCCTGCTGGCCAGGCACCCGCAGGTGATGAGCGACGCGGAACTCGACGAATGGCTGTACGGCGCCGGCATCCCGGCCAGCGCCAGGCATGCGAAGTCGGCGCGCCTGGACGCGCTGGACGCCACCACCGCCGCCTGGATCAAGGGCGAGCTGTCCACCGCCAAACTCGACACCAGGAACTGGAGCGCGCTCGAGTGGATGAAGTTCTTGAACGACATCGACACCAAGGCCGATAGCGCGCGCCTGAAAGAACTCGACGCCGCCTTCGGGCTGGCCAAGTCCGGCAACAACGAGGTCGCCTTCCGCTTCTACCGCGCGGCCGCGCACGCCGGCTACCGCGCGATTCGCCCGCAGATGCAGGCTTTCCTCATGAGCGTGGGGCGCAAGAAGTTCGTGGTGCCGCTGTATGCCGCGCTGCGCGCCAATCCCGATGACCGCGCCTGGGCCGAGGGCGTGTACCGGGCTGCGCGCAAGCGCTACCATCCCGAGACCCAGGTCGGGGTCGACAAGGCGATGCAGGCCGAATAAACCGTATCAGCAAAGGAACTCAAGAGTGCACCCCATGAAACGCATTGCAGCCGCGATCCTGATCGCGTTTTCCGCCACCGGCGCCTATGCACAGACGGCCGTGCCAGCCGCGGCCGCGCCGGCCGTCGTCCCGGCCTTCGACCTGGAACAGGACGTCAACCGCGTCATGCGCGCCTTCGACGTGCCGGGCATCGCGATTGCCGTCGTCAAGGATGGCAAGGTGCTTGCCGCGCGCGGCTTCGGTGTGCGCAAACTCGGCGCGCCGGCGAAGGTCGACAGCCGGACCCTGTTCGAGATCGCTTCGAACTCGAAAGCGTTTACGGCCGCCGCGCTGGCGATGCTGGTCGACGAGGGCAAGCTGAAATGGGACGATCCGGTGGTGAAACACCTGCCGGACTTCCAGATGTACGACGCCTATGTCACGCGCGAGATGACGGTGCGCGACCTGCTGACCCACCGCAGCGGCCTGGGACTGGGCGCGGGCGACCTGCTGTGGTGGCCGACGACGAACTTCAGCACCGACGAGATCATCGAGCGCCTGCGCTACGTGAAGCCGGCAACGAGCTTTCGCAGCGCCTACGCCTACGACAACCTGCTGTACATCGTGGCCGGCAAGATCATCGCGCAAAAGTCGGGCAAATCCTGGGGCGAGACGGTGCGCGAGCGCATCCTGACCCCGGTCGGCATGAACACGACGACGACGAGTCTCGCCGAGAACGCGGGCAACCCGAACACCTCCAACGCGCACAGCAAGATCAACGACAAGATCGCCGCCGTCAAGTCGATGCCGGTCGATAACGCGGTGGGTGCGGTCGGCATCAACACCAACGCCGACGACATCGCGCGCTGGATGAAGGTGCTGCTCGACGCTGGCCGCGTCGAGGGTGCGACGGGACCGGACGGCAAGGAACTGCGCCTGTTCTCCGAAGCGCAGTCGCGCGAGATGTGGACCGCGCAGACGCCGATGAAGGTCGGCATGCCGAAGGGGCCGCTGGCGGCCACGCGCGCCAACTTCGCCGCCTACGGCCTGGGTTTCCAGCTGCGCGACTACAAGGGCCAGATGCTGGCCATGCACGGCGGCGCGCTGCAGGGTTTTTATTCGCGCGTGCTGCTGGTACCGGAATCGAAACTGGGCATCGCCATCCTGACCAACGCGGAGAGCGGCGGCGCCCTCAACGCGCTGCAATACCGCCTGCTGGACCAGTTCATGACCGGCAGCGCGCCGACCGACTGGATCAAGCTGATCGCCGACGACGAAGAACGCAAGCATACCGAGGAACTGGCGCGCCTGAAGAAAACGGCGGGCACGCGCGTCGCCGCCTCGAAGCCATCGCTGGCACTGAGCGACTACGAAGGCCAGTACAGCGACCCGTGGTACGGCGCAATGACGATCAAGCGCGTCGGTGCGAAGCTGGTCATGTCCTTCTCGCGCACGCCCGACCTGACGGGCGAGATGGAGCACTTCCAGCACGACACCTTCATCGTGCGCTGGAAGGAGCGTAATTTCAACGCCGACTCCTACGCCACCTTCGCGCTGGACCATGACGGCAGCATCGAGCAGGTCAAGATGAAGGCGGTATCGGCCGAGACCGACTTCAGCTACGACTTCCACGATTTGCTGTTTACGCCGGTGAAGCCGGCAAAGGCGAAGCTGTAAAAGAAATGGGCCGCTTTGACGCGGCCCTTTCTTCATCTGACTCGACCTCGTATCACTGCTTCACGAACTTGAGCGTCATGCGGTCGCTCTCGCCGATCGCCATGTACTTCTCGCGGTCCTTGTCCTTGTTCGCCAGCACCGGCGGCAGCGTCCACACGCCCTTTTCGTGATCCGCCTTGTCCTTCGGATTGGCATTGATTTCCGATTTGCCGGCCAGCTTGAAGCCCGCGTTCTCGGCCAGCTTGATCACATAGGCCTCGTGCACATAGCCGGTCGACGCTTTCTCGTCCTGCTTCATCGCCACCGGCAAACGGTGATCGACCAGGCCCAGCACGCCGCCCGGTTTCAGGACCTTGTGGATTTCCTTGAAGGTCGTGGCCAGGGCCGCGTCGCCGTCGCCGACCCAGTTGTGCAGGTTGCGGAAGGTGAGCACCATGTCGACGCTGCCGGCCGGGGCGATCTCGTAGCGGCTCGGCGGCTCGAACACGGCCATGACGGCTTTGCCATACAGCGCGGGATTGGCGTCGAGCTTGGCGCGGAAGGCCGCGCCGGGGCGCTTGCCCGGTTCGATCGCCGGTCCGGCGCCGATGTACTTGCCCTTGTCGCGCAGGTAGGGTGCGAGGATCTCGGTGTACCAGCCGCCGCCCGGCACCAGTTCCACCACCGTCATGGTCGGCTTGATGCCGAAGAAGCTCAAGGTCTCGTACGGATGGCGCGCGCCGTCGCGGGCGGCGTTGGTGGCGCGGTGCTCGCCGGCGATGGCGGCTTTCAGTGCGTCGTCGGCTTGGACGGCGCCGGCGGCGCCCACGGCCAGCAGGGCGGCCAGGATCAGTCGTTTCATGGGAAGCAAGTCTCCGTTATCGGTGGGGTGTCGCATTAGGTGACCAGGCGAGGTGCCGGGCCGCCGCGCCGATGATCGAACAAGCAACCCGGCCAGTCAAGCGAATCCGGCTTCCTGTCCCGCGCTTGACCTGTCCGCACGCTGTCCGGCGCGGACAGCCGGACAGCGCGCGGACAGCATGCCCGCCCCGCAAATCGGCCAATCCAAGCACGGCGTGGGCAGTTTGCGACTGGTATGAAGATTGCCTATTCAAAAACCCAAGTTGCTGCTAATGTTTGACGGTTTGCCATTCGGCTGGCCTGGGATGGCACCACGAGTTGACCATATACATACGCGGCCGCGCCGCCCTGTAGTTTCATTCCGCAGTTGAATTCAGGAGACACAATGGAACGTCGTAGTTTTCTCAACATCAGCACCCTGGCATTCGGCTCGATGCTCATTCCCATCGCGGGACGTGCGATCGCGGCCGAGGAATTGATGAACCCGATGGCCGTCGCGGCGAAAAAGGCGCTGGCCGACACCGCGCTCAACGCCGCCACCAAGGCCGGTGCCTCGTACTGCGACGTGCGCATCGGACGCTACCTGAACCAGTTCGTCACCACGCGTGACTTGAATGTCGAGAACGTCGTCAATACCGAATCGGCCGGCGTCGGCGTGCGCGTGATCTGCAACGGCGCCTACGGCTTTGCCGCCACCTCCGACATGACGCCCGACGGCATCGCCAACGCGGCGCGCCAGGCGGTGGCCATCGCCAAGGCGAATGCCAAGCTGCAGACCGAACCGGTGCAGCTGGCGCCCGTGAAAGGCGTGGGCGAAGTGGCCTGGGCCACGCCATACAAGAAGGACTGGCGCACGGTCCCGATCAAGGACAAGGCCGAGCTGCTGATCGCGGCGAATAAAGCCGGCATGGACAACGGCGCCAACTTCATGCAGTCGATGCTGTTCCAGGTGAACCAGCAAAAGTATTTCGCCTCGACCGACGGCTCCTACATCGACCAGGACCTGCACCGCCTGTGGGCGCCGTTCAACGCGACCGCCGTCGACAAGGCGAGCGGCAAATTCCGCTCGCGTAACGGCCTCGGCGCCCCGGTCGGCATGGGCTACGAATACCTCGATGCCCGTCCCGAACACAAGATCAAGGCCGCCGGCGGCGTCGCCACGCTCTACACCCATTCCTACGACATGATCGAGGACGCGCGTGCGGCCGGCCGCGACGCCAAGCGCAAACTGACCGCCAAATCGGTCACGCCGGGTAAATACGACCTGATGCTCTCGCCGGAACACCTGTTCCTGACGATCCACGAATCGGTCGGCCACCCGACGGAACTCGACCGCGTGCTCGGCTACGAAGCCAACTACGCCGGCACCAGTTTCGCCACGCTCGACAAGTGGCAGTCGAAGAAATTCAAGTACGGCTCGCCGGTCGTCAACATCGTCGCCGACAAGACCACTCCGGGTTCGCTCGGCGCGGTCGGCTACGACGACGAAGGCGTGCGCTGCAAGCAGTGGGACATCATCAAGGACGGCATCCTGGTCAACTACCAGGCCACGCGCGACCAGGCCCACATCATCGGCGAAAAGGAATCGCACGGCTGCTCGTATGCCGACTCGTGGAGCAATGTGCAGTTCCAGCGCATGCCGAACGTGTCGCTCGCGGCGGGCAAGCAGAAAATGAGCCCGGACGAGATGGTCAAGGGGATCAAGAAGGGCATTTATATCGTCGGCGACGGTTCGTTCTCGATCGACCAGCAGCGCTACAACTTCCAGTTCGGCGGCCAGCTGTTCTACGAGATCAAGGACGGCAAGATCGGCGAGATGCTGGAAGACGTCGCCTACCAGGCCAACACCCAGGAATTCTGGAGTGCCTGCGCCGGCATCTGCGACGAGCGCGACTGGCGCATGGGCGGTTCCTTCTTCGACGGCAAAGGCCAGCCGCCGCAGATCAGCATCGTCTCGCACGGCTCCTCGACCGCGCGCTTCAACGGCATCAACGTGATCAACACCGCCCGCAAGATCGGCTAAGGAACAGCCATGACCATCCTGACCCAGGAACAAACGAAACGCATCTGCGACCGCGTGCTGTCGCTGTCGAAAGCCGACGAGTGCATCGTCACCATCGGCGGCAAGCGCAACGGGAATATCCGCTTCGCGCGCAATGCCGTCTCCACCGCCGGCCTGATCGACGACACCAGCATCACCGTGCGCGTCGCCTTCGGCAAGCGCCAGGGCACGGCCACGATCAACGAGTTCGACGACAAGTCGCTGGAAAAAGTCGTGCGCCGCGCCGAAGACCTGGCGCGCCTGGCGCCGGAAAATCCGGAATTCATGCCGGCCGTCGCGAAGGCCCAGTTCAAGGGCTCGAACACCTTCGTGCAAAAGACCGCCGACATCGATCCCGAGATCCGCGCCCAGGCCGCCGCCTACAGCATCGAGGCCTGCCGCAAGAAGGGCTTGATTGCCGCCGGCTTCCTGTCCGACTCGACCTCGTTCGAAACGATCGCCAATTCGAACGGCGTGTTCGGCCACCAGGCGCTGACCTCGCTCGATTTCACGTGCACCATCCGCACCGAGGACGGTCGCGGTTCGGGCTGGGTCAAGCGCTCGGCGCGCGACCTGGCGCGCTTCGATCTGCGCGAAGCGGCCGATGTCGCCATCGAAAAGGCGCTGCGCTCGGTCGACGCGAAGGCGCTCGAGCCGGGCCGCTATACCGTCATCCTCGAACCGGCCGCCACCAGCGACATCCTGGCCTTCATGATGAACAGCTATGACGCGCGCCGCGCCGACGAAGGCCGCAGCTTCCTGTCGAAAGCGGGCGGCAAGAACCGCCTCGGCGACAAGCTGTTCGACCAGCAAGTCAATATCTGGGCCGACCCGTGGGACCCAAGCGTGCCGGTACTGCCCTGGGACGACAACATGCTGCCGCGCGAACGCCAGGACCTGGTCAAGGACGGCCGCGTCGCCTCGCTCGACTACTCGCTGTTCTGGGCCAAGCAAAAGGGCGTGCGTCCGGTCGGCAGCCCGGGCAATGTGATCATGGCTGGCACCGACAAGACGACGATGGAGCTGATCGCCAACACCAAGAAGGGCGTGCTGGTCACGCGCACCTGGTACATCCGCATGGTCGACCCGCAATCGGTGGCGCTGACGGGCCTCACGCGCGACGGCACCTTCTATGTCGAGAACGGCAAGATCAAGCACCCGATCAAGAACTTCCGCTTCAACGAGAGCCCGGTCACGATGCTCAACAATATCGAAGAGCTTGGCAAGCCGGTGGTGATCGGTGGCGACGAGGGGCCGAACCCGATGGTGATCCCGGCGATGAAGGTGCGGGACTTTAATTTCACGTCGCTGTCGGACGCGGTATAGAGACCGGCGCGCACTGGAGACACAATGGAACGACGTACCTTCCTTAACATCTGCGCCGGCACGGCGGGCGCCATGCTGGTGCCGGTCTACGGCAACGCGATCGCGGCCGAAGAGCTGCTCAACCCGATGGCGGTCGGCTTCAAGAAGGCCCTGGCCGACGCCGCCCTGAACGCGGCCACGCAGGCGGGCGCGTCCTACTGCGACGTGCGCATCGGCCGCTACCTGAACCAGTTCATCACGACGCGCGACCTGAACGTCGAGAACATCACGAATACCGAATCGACCGGCATCGGCATCCGCGTGATCGCCGGCGGCGCCTACGGCTTCGCCGCCACCAACACGATGCATCCGGACGCCGTGGCCGCCGCCGCACGCCAGGCGGTCGCCATCGCCAAGGCCAACGCCAGGCTGCAGACGGAGCCGGTGCAGCTGGCTGCCGTCAAAGGCGTGGGCGAGGTGAGCTGGGCGACGCCGATCAAGAAGGACTGGCGCACGGTCGCGGTCAAGGACAAGGCCGAGATGCTGATCGCGGCCAACAAGGCCGGCCTGGAAGCGGGCGCCAGTTTCATGACGGCGAACCTGTTCCAGATTAACCAGCAAAAGTATTTCGCCTCGACCGACGGCTCCTACATCGACCAGGACATCCATCGCCTGTGGGCGCCGATCACGGCCACCGCCGTCGACAAGGCGACCGGCAAATTCCGCTCGCGCGCCGGTCTCGGCGCCCCGGTCAGCATGGGCTACGAATACTTCGACGTACGCGCCCAGGACAAGGTCAAGGCCGCCGGCGGCGTCACCACGCTGTACACCAAATCGTACGACGTGATCGAAGACGCGCGCCTGGCCGGCAAGCAGGCGCGCGAAAAATTAACGGCCAAATCGGTCGAGCCGGGCAAGTACGACCTGGTGCTGGCGCCGGAACACCTGTTCCTGACCATCCACGAAGCCGTCGGCCACCCGACGGAACTGGACCGCGTGCTCGGCTACGAGGCCAACTACGCCGGCACCAGCTTCGCCACGCTTGACAAGTGGCAGTCGAAGAACTTCAAGTTCGGCGCCGAGCGCGTGAACTTCATCGCCGACCGCACCACCCCGCATTCGCTCGGCCTGATCGGCTACGACGACGAAGGGGTGCGCGCAAAGGAGTGGAACATCATCAAGGATGGCGTGCTGGTGAACTACCAGGCCACGCGCGACCAGGCCCACATCATCGGCGAGAAGGAATCGCACGGCTGCTCGTATGCGGACTCGTGGAGCAGCGTGCAGTTCCAGCGCATGCCGAACGTGTCGCTCGCCGCCGGCAAGGCACGCCTTACGCCGGACGAGATGGTCAAGGATGTCAAGAAGGGCATCTACATCGTCGGCCGCGGCTCGTATTCGATCGACCAGCAGCGCTACAACTTCCAGTTCGGCGGCACGCTGTTCTACGAAATCAAGAACGGCAAGATCACCAATCCGCTGGAAGATGTCGCTTACCAGTCGAACACCCAGGAGTTCTGGAACGCCTGCAGCGCCATCTGCGACGAACGCGACTGGCGCATGGGCGGCTCCTTCTTCGACGGCAAGGGCCAGCCGAGCCAGGTCAGCGCCGTCTCGCACGGATCGAGCACGGCGCGCTTCAACGGCATCAATGTGATCAACACCGCACGCAAGATCGCTTAGGGCAACCACGAGGAACGACATGAAACAGCTGAACCAGGAAGAAGCACAACGCATCTGCGAGCGCGTCATCAAGTTTTCCAAGGCCGACGAGTGCAGCGTCTCGATCGAGGGCAAGCGCGAGGGCAATGTGCGCTTCGCGCGCAACAGCATCTCGACGGCCGGCCTGAACGAGGACATGCAGCTGACGGTGCGCGTCGCCTTCGGCAAGAAGGCCGGTATCGCGCGCTTGAACGAGTTCGACGACAAGTCGCTGGAAAAAGCGGTGCGCCGCGCCGAAGAACTGGCGCGCCTGGCACCGGAAAACCCGGAGTTCATGCCGGCCGTGGGCAAGCAGGAATTCAAGGCCACGCCTACTTTTGTGCGCGCCACCGCCGACATCGATCCGGAATACCGCGCCCAGGTCGCGGCCTACAGCATCGAAGCGGCGAAAAAGGCCGGCCTGGTCGCGGCCGGCTTCTTCAACGACGGCAAGCGCTTCGAGGCGATCGCCAATTCGAAGGGCGTGTTCGGGTTCCAGGAAATGACCGACCTTGCCTACACCTGCACCGTGCGTACCGAAGACGGACGCGGTTCGGGCTGGGTCACGCGCTCGGCCAGCGATGCGCGCCGTTTCGACGCGCGCGAAGCGGCCGCCGTGGCGATCGAAAAGGCGCTGCGCTCGGTCGAGGCGAAGGCACTCGAACCGGGCCGCTACACGGTGATCCTGGAGCCGGCCGCGACCTCTGAAGTGCTGGGCAATATGTTCAGCGCGTTCGACGCGCGCGACGCCGACGAGGGCCGCAGTTTCCTGACCAAGGCCGGCGGCAAGAACCGCCTGGGCGACAAGCTGTTCGACGAAAAAATCAACGTCTGGGCCGACCCCTGGAACCCGGACGTGCCGGTCGCGCCCTGGGATGGCCAGACCATGCAGGCACGCCAGCGCACCGACATCATCAAGAACGGGCGCATCGCTTCGCTCGACTATTCGCGCTATTGGGCGCAGAAGCAGGGCAAGGTCGCCACCGCGGGCCACGGCAACATGATCATGGCCGGCGGCGGCAAGTCGCTCGAAGAGCTGATCGCCTCGACCAAGAAGGGCGTGGTCGTCACCCGCACCTGGTATATCCGCATGGTCGATCCGCAGTCGCTGCTGCTGACCGGTCTTACGCGCGACGGCACCTTCTATGTCGAAAACGGCAAGATCAAGTACCCGGTCAAGAACTTCCGCTTCAACGAAAGCCCGGTCACGATCCTGAACAACGTCGAGGAACTCGGCAAGCCGGTCGTCATCGGCGGCGACGAAGTGCCCTACCAGATGGTGCTGCCGCCGATGAAGGTGCGCGACTTCAACTTCACGTCATTGTCCGACGCGGTGTAGATGGCCCGGTACGACTTTTACTTCACCCGGCTGCTGTACGAGTCGGGCGACTGGGATGTGGATATCCGCATGCCCAGCAACGTGCTCAATTCGCTGGTCGAGTACACCACCTTGAAGGTCGACCCGGCGGAGCGCATGATCGCGCTGTCCGACCCGAAGGTGCTGGAAGCGCCGTTCTGCTACCTGGCCGGGCACAAGCTGGTGCAGTTCACGCCGGCGGAGCGCAAGAACTTCGAGCGCTATGTGCGCGGTGGCGGTTTTGTCTTTGTCGACGACTGCAACCACGACATCGACGGCCTCTTCGCCAAGTCCTTCGAGGCCGAGATGGCGAAGATCTTCGGCGGCTCGGCCTTGCGCAAGATCCCGAACAACCACCCGGTATATTCGAGCTTTTTCAAATTCGACGGCCCGCCGAATACCTCGGTCGAGCTCAATGGCTGGGGCGACGACCTGGTGCACGAATATTTAAAGGCGATCGAGATCGGGGGGCGCGTGCGCGTGCTCTACTCGAACAAGGATTATGGTTGCGAGTGGGACTACGATTTTCGGAATAAACGTTTTCTGGCGGTGGACAATACCCGCTTTGCGGTGAACATCATTCAATACGCGTTGGGAGCCTAAGTGGCGGAAAATCAAGTGGTAGAGCACGATGCAGTGGACTGGAGCGAGTCGGAAGTAGCCGATCTGGTGGCAAAAGTAGCAGCCCTCAAAACGAGCATGGCGCGCGTGATCATCGGCCAGGAAGAAGTCGTCGATTTGCTCGTGACCTGCCTGCTGGCCGGCGGCCACGCCCTGGTCGAAGGCGTGCCGGGCCTCGGTAAAACCCTGCTCGTGAAATCGCTGGCGCAGGCGACCGACATGCAGTTCAGGCGCGTGCAGTTCACGCCCGACCTGATGCCATCGGATATCGTCGGCACCGAGATCCTGGAAGAAGACGCGGCCACGCGCCAGCGTTCGTTCCGCTTCCAGCCCGGTCCCGTGTTCACACAGGTGCTGCTGGCCGACGAGATCAACCGCGCTCCGCCCAAGACCCAGTCGGCGCTGCTCGAAGCGATGCAGGAGCGCTCAGTCACCTTTGCCGGCCATACCCACATGCTGCCGCGTCCCTTCTTCGTGCTGGCCACGCAGAACCCGATCGAGCAGGCCGGCACCTATCCGCTGCCCGAAGCCCAGCTCGACCGCTTCCTGCTGCGCATCGACGTCGTCTATCCGACCGAGGACGAAGAAGTCATGATGGTCTCGCGCACCACGCATGCCGGCCTCGGCGACGCCGAGCCGGTGATGGACTTGCAAAGCCTGTTGCGCCTGCAGCAGCTGGTGCGCGACATCGCCATCGGCGAACACCTGCTGCGCTATGCCACGCGCCTGGTGCGCGCCACGCGGCCGCAAGAGACCACGGTCGCCGCGGTCAAGAAGCACGTCGGCTGGGGCGCCGGTCCGCGCGCCGGCCAGGCACTGGTGCTGGCGGCGAAAGCGCGTGCCCTGATGGCCGGGCGCCTGGCGGTGACGCGCGACGACATCGCGGCGATGCTGCAGCCGGTGCTGGCGCACCGCGTGCTGCGCAATTTCGAGGCCGAAGCCGATGGCGTGGCGATGGCCGAGATCCTACAGGCGATCCGCGCCGAGATCCGGGTCGATTAATTGGCTTTGGTTAGCTCGGCGCTGCTCGCGCACACCACCGACCTCGAACTCGTCATCCGCCACGTGCTGGCGGGACTGGGGCAGGGCATGCACGCCGGCCGCGAGCGCGGTGCCGGGGTCGAATTCTCCGAGTACCGGGCCTATGCGCCGGGCGACGAGTGGCGCCGCGTCGACTGGAAACTGCTGGCGCGCGCCGACCGGTATTACGTGCGCGAGGCCGAGCGCGACAGCCATGTCGCGCTCTGGCTGGTGCTGGACGCCAGCGCCTCGATGGCGGAGCCGAGCCGCAGTATCGACGGGCTCGATAAACTCGGGTATGCGCGCATTCTGCTGGCTTGCATTGGCGCGATCGCGCAGCGCCAGGGCGACGCCTTCGGGCTGGCGGTGTTATCAGGCGGGCGTGTCCGGCTGGTGCCGGCCGCGCGCGGGCCGCGCCAGCTGCAGCGCGTGCTGGCGACCCTGAAGCAGGTCAAGGCCGAGGGCGACTTGCCCGATGCCGAGGTATTGCGCAGCGGCCTGCGCTTCACGGCCTCGCCCGCGCTGATCTTTGCCGCCAGCGATTTCCTCGACTGGCCGTCTTCCCTCTCGAACGTCCTGGTGCGCCTGCGCCACATGCGCCATGACGTGCGCGCCGTCTGCCTGCAGACCGAGGCCGAGTGCGCGGGCAGCTTCGACAGCGGCCCCGCCTACCGCGATCCCGAAGGCGGCAGCGCCGTCTTTCGCTTCGGCGCCGACCTGCGCGAGGGCTACCTGCGAAACCGCGCACAGCATTTCGATAGCGTGAGCGCCGCCCTGCGTGCGAACGACGTGCTGCAGGTCGACGCCCGTATCGAGCAGGCGCCGGGCGAGGTCTTGCGACAATGGCTGCGCCAGGGAGGCCGCCGATGAACAGCCTGTGGTGGCTGGCGCTGCCGACCCTGCTGCTGCCGATCTGGTGGCACCGCAAGAAACGCGTGCAAGTGAAGGCCGAACCGCTCGCCAGCGCGCGCTTCCTGCCGCGTACCGAGCCACGCCAGATGCGGGTCTGGCGCTGGTCCGATATCGTCTTATTGATCGTGCGCTGCCTGCTGCTGGCCTGCGCGATCGCCTGGCTGGCCGACCCGGTGTTCCCGTGGCGTGGCGATACGGTCGTCGTCGCCGCGGGGACCGATGCGCAATGGACCGAGCGCGAAGTGCAAGCGGCGGGCTTCGGCGCAGCGGCGCGCGTGGCGCTACCGGCGCAACGGGCGCTGGCCTGGATCGGCGCGCACGAACGCGAATTCAAGCCGCAGGCGCGCCTGCTGGTGCTGGGCGATATTCCGATGCCGGCGCTGCTGCCGCAATTTCGCCATCCGCTAGTGCTGCGCACGCTGGCCAAGCCGCTGCCGCCCGGCGCGGCGCGGGTGGCGATCGTCAGCAAGCGCCCCCAGGAATGGCGCCGCATGTTCGCCGCGCTCGACGGGCCGCTGCGCGTCGTTCTCGAAAACGTGCCCGGACCGAAGACGGAGCTGATCGTCTGGGACATGCCCGAGGCGCCGCCCGCCGCGCTGCGCGCGCCCTTGTGGTGGGCCACCGACGCCGGCGCCTTCACCGAGCTGGCGCAATCGCAGGCGCTTGGCACGCTGCGCTATGCCGATGGCGCCCGCGGCCGGGTCTGGGCATCGAACGCGTGGCCGCCGCAGGATCCGGCCGCGGCGCGCGCGCTGCTGGAATCCTGGCGCACGCTGCACTACGCGCCGCTGCCGTACACCGCGCCGGCGCAGTCGTTTGCGCCGACCAGGGCCGCGGCCCGCGGCGACGCCAATGGCGCGCTGCGCGACTTCCTGCTGCTGGCGCTGATTTCGCTGTTTGCTATCGAGAGGATCCTGACCCATGCACGGCGACGCTGATATTTTGCGGCGCCTGTGGCGCGCGGCCCTGCTGCGGCGCCTGCCGCTGTGGGTGCTGGGGAGCTTGCCCTGGCTGGCGCTGCGCCTGCTGCCAGGCTTGCTTGCCTGGATCGCCTGGTGCATGTGGGATGCGGCGCGCCTGCGCCAGAAGGTCACGCATGGATGGAGCGCCTGGCTCGATGCGGCGGTGCCCGGCATGGAGGACAGCAGCGCGCTGCTGGCCGAAGCGGACACGCCGCTGGCGCAGCTGCAGCGGCGGCGCCTGCTGGCGCGCCTGGACGCGGCGCTCGATCGGCCCAGCATCCGCCGCGCCATACGCCCGCACGTCGACACCGGACTGTTTTGGCTGCTGCCCTGGCTGGCGCTGGCGGGCGCCGTCTGGTTCCTCGGCCAGAAGAGCGCCGTCCCGGCGCCGACCGCGCTACCGGCCGCCGCGCCGGCCGCCAGGGCGCCGGTCGTCCCGCAACTGAGCGTCAGCGCCACGCCGCCGGCCTACACGGGGATCGCGCGCACGAGCGGCGCACCGCGCGACATCGGCCTGCCCGAGGGCGGCACCGTCTCCTGGTGCCTGACCAATCCCGAAGCGCGCGAAACCACGCTGGAACTGAGCGACGGCCGCAGCTTAAAAGTGGGCGAGCAATGCGCGACCCTGGTCGCCACCGAATCGCTGTTCTGGCGCTGGCGCGGCGCGCGTTACACGGTAAAAGTCACGCCGGACGCGGCGCCGGTGATCGCGATTGCGCAGCCGGCGCAGATGGTCCAGGAATTAAAAACCGGCGCCGCCACGGCCGCGATGGCACTCTCCGTGCAAGACGACTACCGGGTGCAGCGCGCCACCTTGCACCTGACGCTGGCGCGCGGCAGCGGCGAAAACATCAAATTCACGGACCGTGAAATGCCGCTGCCGGCTTCCTCGAATCCACGCCTGCGCAACTGGGCCAAGACCTGGACCCTGGCCGAACTGGGCATGGAGCCGGGCGACGAACTGTATTTCTTCGTGCGCGCCGCCGACAACGCGGCGCGTCCGCACACGGTACAGTCGCCGACCTACACGCTGCGCCTGCCGGCGCCGGAAGTGGACGACGACGAGGAAACCTCGGCCATGCCGGTATTGGTAAAACCCCAGAGCCTGCGCAGCCAGCGCCAGATCATCATCGATACCGAGCAGCTGATCGCCGACATGAAGGCCACCCGCATGAGCGCGGACGCGGTACGCGAGCGCAGCGAGACGATCGCCGCCGACCAGGGCCAGCTGCGCCGCCGCTATGGCCAGTTCCTGGGCGAGGAGTCGAGCCTGTTCGGCGGCGAAGAACACGAGGAACATGAAGCGAAGGGCGGCGAGATGGACGTGCTGCATCAGTTCGGCCACGCCCACGACGAAGCGGAGAACGCGACCCTGTACGACGAGGGCACCAAGAAAATCCTGCGCCGCGCCTTGACGGCGATGTGGGAAGCCGAAAAGGCGCTGAGTGCGATCACGCCGAAGACGGCGCTGGCCCCTGAATTGAAGGCGCTGGGCGCGATCAAGGAGCTGCAGCAGGCCGACCGCATCTACCTGCACAAGACGGCTTTTGTCCCGCCGCCGATCAAGGAAGAAATCCGCATGACGGGCGATGTGGTCGGCGCGGCCAGCTATGCACGCGCCCAGGAAGACAGCGCCGACGCCATTCCGGTGCGGCTGCGCGAACTGGTGGCCGCCTTGTCGGGCGAGGGTGCGCTGCCGGCCCTGTGGACGCGCACCGCCCACGACTGGGTGCGCGAGCGCCTGACGGATGACGAACAGCGCCTGGCGGCCCAGCGCGCGGTCCAGGACGTGGCGGACGGCTGCCTGCGCTGCCGTCCCGCGCTGCGGGCCTGGCTGCGCGCCGGGATCGGGCAGGCGCCGGTACTGCTGCAAGGGCAGCCGGTGACGACTACGCCGTTCACGCGTGCCTGGCGCGAAGGAGCGGGCAAATGATGGTGGCGATTATCCTGATCGGCGCGGCCAGCGTGCTGCTCTACCTGTGGCGGCGGCGCTGGATCGAGGCCGTGCTGGCCCTGGTCGCCGGCGCGGCGCTGGTCCTGCTCGCGACGGAGGTGAGCATGCCGGGCGAGGCCGGCGCCACGCTGGCGCTCGATGCCCGCCATCCCCCCGCTGCGCTCGACGGCGTACGCAGCCTGACACTGAAGGGCGATGGCCTGCGCGACGCTCAGTGGCGCGACTTGCCGGCACGCCCGCTGGCCTGGCGCGCGCCTGGCGACGCGGTGCTGCGCCTGGACTTCCCGCGCCAGCTCGCACTGGGCCGCCTGTTCACGCTGACCGTGCGCCGCGGCGCGCAGGCGCCCGCGCGTCTGCAACTGCTGGCGGAAAACGGCCAGGTACTGGCGCAGACCCGGGGCACGGGCGACCTGACGGTCAGCTGGCTGCCGCCGCTGGCCGAGACCCTGGTACTCAGGGCGCGCCTGCTCGACGACAAGAACGCGGTGCTGGCCGACGGTCCGGTGCCCGTCATCGTCAGCGAGACGCGCCCGCTGTCCGTGCGCGGGCGCTTCAGCGCGCCGTCGTTCGACATCCGGGTGCTGAACGACGTATTGGCGCAGAGCCGCGCCCTGGTCGACTGGCAGGTCACGCTCGGCAAGACCGTCACGCGCAGCGAAAGCGCGCGCGAAAAATTCGATAAGCCCGATCTCCTGGTGATCGATGCCGCCTGGTTCGAGCGCGCCGCCGCGCCCGCGCGCGCCGCCTTGCTCGAGCAGGTGACGCAGGGCGCTTCTCTGCTGGTGCTGGCGGCGAACGCGAATGACCCCGGGATCTGGTCGCGCAGTGTGCAGCTGCCGCTGCAAGCGCAGGGCGCCGACAAGCGCACCGGCGGCGCGCTGGCGCTGCCGCTTGCGCCGTTCACGCCGGCCACGCGCGTGGCCGGGGCCTGGAGCGGCCAGGACAACCCCGTCTGGGCGCGCCAGTGGGGCAAGGGCCGCATCGGCTGGGTCGGTGCCGCCGACTGGCACCGTGTCGCCATCAGCGAGCCGCGTGCCCTGTCCCTGTGGTGGCAGGGTGTGCTCGACGCCGTGCGCGTCGAACGGCTCGAGGAAGTCGAATGGCTGGCGCCGCGCGAGATGGCGCTGCCTGCCCAGCGCCTGGAAATCTGCGCCCGCGGTGTTCGCGGCAAGGTTCGCTTCCCGGAGCTGAATCAAACGTTCGACTGGCAGCGCCGCGGCGACCGCGTGGATGCTTCCTGCGTCGCCGTGTATCCGCGCGCGCCCGGCTGGCTGAGGATGGAAACCCAGGGAACAAAACCGGTCAGCAGCAAGCTGTATGTCTACGCGCCGCAGGATTGGCCGCTCTGGCAAGCCGCCGAGCGCCGCGACGCCACCGCCCGCTACGCCGCGCGCACGCCGGTACCGGCTTCACAGACCCAGCGCACGCTGCCCCAATGGCCATTCGCCGTACTGTTCGCACTGGCCATGCTGGGCCTGTGGTGGCGCGAACGGCGCGAATAAGGCTATACGGCTGGGGTCAGGTCTGACATTCGGACACAAGCTCGACCATACGCCCGCAGCCACCCGGACGCCAGCTGCTTCTGGACGAGCTATCGTTCTACCGTCGGTCTCTGGCGGCGCACGGTACCGGAGCAGATTGCGTCCGCGTCTCGGGGCAGGTTGAATGTAAGCGCCGAGGCCGTGTCCGAATGTCAGACCTGACCCCAGCTGTTTCAGGCGGCTTTCCGCGTGGGTTCCGGGTCGGCGATGACGACCGGGGCGTCGAATTGGAAACCGCTGGCGTCATGCACTTTCCATGCGCCTTCGCCCATCAGCTGCAGCACATGGGTATGGTGACGCAGGACGGCGGCGCGGTGGGCGATGCTGATCAGGGTGGTGCCCTTGTCGCGCAGGCGGCCGTATAGCGAGGATTCGTTGCCGCTGTCGAGCGCGCTGGTGGCTTCGTCGAGGATCACGATGCGCGGTTCGTGCACCAGCACGCGGCCGAAGGCGAGGCGCTGCTGCTCGCCCACCGACAGCAGCTTTTCCCAGTCCTGCACGGCGTCCAGGCCGCCGACGCGTCCGGCCAGGTGCGGCAGGTGGACCTCGTCGAGGATGGCCAGCAGTTTTTCGTCGTCCAGGCTGGACTGCGAACTCGGGTAGATCAGCTGGCTGCGCAGGGTGCCGTGCTGCAGGTAGGGCTGCTGGGGCAGGAAGAAGAAATCTTCGATGGGCGGATGCTGGATCGTGCCGCTGCCGGTGTGCCACAGGCCCGCGATCGCACGCAAGAGCGAACTCTTGCCGCAGCCGCTCTCGCCGGTGATGAGCAGCGCGTCGCCCGGTTTCAGCACCAGGTTCAGCTCCTTGATGAGCACCCGTTCGGATTGCGGCGGATGCAGGGTCACGGCGTCCAGCGCGAGGTGCGCGCCGGGACGCTTCTGGATGCGCGGGTGCTGGGTCTGGACCGCGGCCTTGGGCTCGGCGTCCGGCAGCACCAGCGTCGACAGCGCATGCAGGCGGCCGATGCCGGCCACGAAGCGGCTCAGGCTCTCGAAGTTATCGACAATCACGCCCACCGCGGCGAGCACCGCCGTAAAGGCACCCGCCGCCTGGATCGCGCGGCCCACTTCCAGCTTGCCCGACAAGACGCCTTCGGCCAGGATCACGAAGGGCAGCACCAGGGTCAGCTGGCTGAAGGTGCGCTGGAACAGGTTCAGGGAGCGCTGCTTTTTGATCAGCTTGGCAAAATTATTGATGACCTTGTCGAACTTGCTGTCGATGTGGGCCCGCTCCTGGGTTTCGCCGCGATAGAAGGCGATCGACTCGGCGTTTTCGCGCAGGCGCATCAGGCTGAAGCGGAAATCCGCCTCGCGCCGCAGCTGCCAGAAATTCAGGTGGATCAGCGGATTGCCGAAGACGTAGAGGGCGACCACGGTGCCCAGCAGCGCGTACACGGCCAGCACGCCGACCAGCGTGTGCGAGATCGACCAGAGCACGGCGCTGAAGGCGACCAGCTGCATGATCGAACCGAGGAAGATCAGCAGGAAGTGGATCGAGCGCCCGGTAAACGTGTTGATGTCTTCGCTGATGCGCTGGTCGGGGTTGTCGATCTCGCTGTTCGAGCCGAGCTCGTAGTATTTGCGTCCTTGCAGATAGCTGTCGAGGAAACGGCTGGTGAGCCAGCGCCGCCACTGGTTTGCGAACAGGTCGCGCATGTAGTAATAAAAGGCGTAGATCGGGACCGCGAAGGCGAGGACGAACAGGCAGGCGCGCACCGAGGCCCAGAAGCGGCCGCTATTTTTCGCCGCCAGCGCCGAGGTCATCTCGCCGGCCTGGTTGTTGAGCATGACGGCGAACTTGGTTTCGACCAGCATCAACACGATCAACAGCGCCAGCATGGTCCAGGCCTGGCGCTTTTTATCCCCTAGCCAGTAGGGTTTTGCCACAGTGACGAATTGCTTCCATGCGGCAAGTGACAGGGGCGGGACCCGGCGTCTCTTTTTTTGCGCCGGCGCGTCGTTGAGCGCGGTGTCGGGGGGGGCGGAGCTGGGCGTGTTCATTTTCGGTAAATCGCAGTAAGGTTCGAGCTCAGGGGCCTGAGTCACAGGGTGAGCATACGACCGGCGGAACAATCGTTCAGTGCGAAAACGGACATAGCATTCATTACCGCTTTCCAAACAACAAAAATTCAGGCGTCGCCGTCGGGTGCCGCCAGCCGCCGCGCCGCCTGCAGCGGCGCCGTGTCCCCGAGCGGCAGGATTGCGGCCGCCCGCGCCAGCGCGCGCACCAGGCTCGCCTCGCCGAAGCGCAGTCCGCGCCCGCGCAATTGCGGCAACGAGCGCACCGGCTCCGGAACGATCTCCACGGCGGCGCGCACCAGCAGGCGCTGGAGCGGGCGCAGCGGCGCGGGCAGCAGCGGGCCTTCGGCCATGATCCGCAGGAATTGGTCGAGAATGCGTGAGCCTTCCAGCCCGGGTGCGGTCGCGGCGAGCAGCGCTTCCCAGCCGGCCCAGGTACGCGGGACGCCGGTCGCGCCGTACAGGCGGGCCGCGGGCTAGCTTTCCGCGAAGGCGACATCCTTTTCCGCCGCCGACAGCGGCTGGACATAGCGATGGTAGACCTGGCTGAAGCCGAACACGGCGCTGGCTTGCACCCAGTCGAGCAGGCGCGGGTCATTGGCGCGATACGGGAGGCCGTCCGGCGTGCTGCCGCGCACCTGGCCGTGGATCCGGACCACCTGCGCGATCAGTTTCTCGGCTTGCGAGCGCGGGCCATACACGGTCACCATGGCCGCAAAGCCGGTGCGGCGCAGGCGCAGGGCCGGATCGCGCTGAAAACCACCCTGGTTCCACACGCCCGAACGCACCGAGGGTTCGGCCAGTTCGAGCAGCACCGCCGTCACCCCGCCGACGAACAGGGAAATGGGATTGGCGAACACGCGCCAGGCGACGCCGTCCCGCGGCGCCAGTGCCGGCTCGCCACGCGGCTGGCTGAAATCGCAGGCCATGCCCGGGGGCGGGCGCAGCAGCTCGCGCAGCGCCTCTAGAGTCGACACAGGCGCCCGCCGTCGACCAGCAAGGACGCGCCGCGTATAAAAGCGGCTTCGTCGGAGGCGAGGAAGGCGATCGCGGCGGCCACATCCCGCGGCTTGCCCACCTCGGCCGGATCGATCTGTTCCACCCCCGAGCGCACTTCGGGGTTGGTCCACAACATGGGCGTATCGATGGCGCCGGGAAGAATGGCATTGACCCGTATCCCCTTGGGCGCGCCTTCCAGCGCCGCCGAACGGGTCAGCGACAGCAAGGCCGCCTTGGCGGCGGCATAGGGGGCCACGTTCGGCTCGGTTTCCAGCGCGTGGACACTGGCCACATTGACGATGGCGCCGCCCGCCCGCATCTGCAGGAAGGCTTGCTTGATGAAGAAGAATGCGCCCAGCAAGTCCACTTGCAGCACGTGCAGCCAGTCGGCCCCGCTCAATTGTTCGACGGGTTGGAAGGTCATCAGGCCGGCATTGTTGACCAGCACGTCGAGCCGCCCGAAACGCGCCATGACCTGCGCGACGGCATCGGTGACCTGTTGTTCGTCGCCGACGTCGCACACCAGTTCCATGCTATCGAACGCCCCCTGTGCGCGCAGTTGCGCCGAGGCCGCAGGCAGGGCGGCCGCATCGAGGTCGACCAGCACGACGCTGGCGCCCTCGGCGCCAAAGCGCAAGGCCGCGCCCAGGCCGATGCCGCTGGCGGCGCCGGTAACGAGCACGACCTTGTTGGAAAATCGCATGTCAATCCGCATTCCTGGGGGCGCTGGTGGCCGCCTCCGGCTCCGGCAAGTGCGGCCCCGCCCCGACCAGCTCGGGGTAGTCCCGGCTGAGCGCGACCGGCACTTGCAGGCACACGCTTTGGGTAGGCAGGACTTCGGTCCAGTCACGGATCAGGTCGCGATAGGCAATGCCGACCGGGCGCAGCTGGCGGTCGAGGTCGACCAGGCCGAGGGCGTTGACGTGGCCATTGTTTTCGCGCAGGCCCGTGTCCCAATCGACCTGGTCTGTCAGCGAATACCAGGTGAAGCCGACGATGGGCACGCCGTTGTTGCGCACCCGCAGCACATTCGCCCATTCCTTGCGCAGCCAACGGACCGCCTCGTCGCCGCATGGCCCCTGGCAGAGATTGGTTTCGGTATGCATGACCGGCAGGCGATAGCGGTTGTAATACTGGTGGGTGATGACGGCATAGCCGAAAATTTCCCCCGACGGGCCGGTCGAGCCATCGGCCGACACGTGGTGCTCGTTGGTCTGGTAATAGTCGTTGCCCATGATGCAGTGATGCTTCAGGTTGTTGTTCAGGAAAAAATGGTATTCGTCGCGGGTCATGCCATTGTCGAGCAGGTACTCGTACATGGTGGAGTCCACGCGCCGGCCATAGTTCAGGTCCAGCGACAGGAAGCGGCGCGAATTCATCGTTTCCGCCGGGCCGATCGCGGTCGGCGTCTTGGCATGGAAATACTCGGACGATTCGCTCTGGATGAAGAGGGCGTCCGGGCGCACTTCCAGGATCGCGCGCATGGCCAGCAAATTCGCCTTGACCAGGTGCTTGAGGGCCGTCACGAATGCCCGGTCGCTGCGCATCTGCTCGTTCCACCAGCCGTAGAGGGCGGAAAAGAGGGCGCAGATCGACATCTCGTTGACCGGCGTATACAACTGGATCCAGGGATAGCGCCGGGCAAAGGCGCGTGCGTAGTCGGCGAAAATGGCGGGGAAGTCGGGATTCTGGAAGTTGCCGAGAAAGTCGGGCAGGCCGAAATGGCAGAGGTCGACAATCGCGACGAGGCTGCGCCGTCGTAAATCAAGCAAGGTCTCGTCGGCAAAGGACCAGTCGTAGCGCCCGGCGCCCAGCAGCGTGGTGTGCAGCGGCGGGCCATAGCGCAGGTAGCGGATCCCCAGCTCCTCGACCAGGTCGAAGTCGCGCCGCCAGTGACGGTAATGCCCGCATTTCTCCATCTCGTCCATGCGGACTTTGCCGCCATCGATGGTGGGAATGCTGTTTTCTATACCGGTTGCAAAGATGAATCCAGGTTGATCCGATGCCATTTGCTGTCCCGTTCGCCTAGCGGCGTCACCGAAAGAAACACTATAGGGACTGGCATGGGTTCTAACCGTGCCTTGGGTAACATAGCCGCGACTGCAAGAACGAAGCCTTCACAAGATGTATCTATATGGCAACACCTAGCCAAGATGTGAGTTTGTTTCCCACAAACAATACGCTATAGTTGTCATATTGAAATATTAAAATAACATCTGAAGGGGATATCATGGAGTTGGTGTACAAAAACGAGAAGACGCTGTTCGCGCTGATGCTCGTGCTTTCGCTGCTGGCCTGGGTGGTACTGGTGGCCGGTATCGGCTGGCCGGTGCTCGGCTATGCCTTGATGTTCTTCCTGTTTTATTGCTTCGCGCAGTCGGCCCTGATTTCGTACATCAAGGGCACGGGCGTGCGCATCACGCCGGCACAATTTCCCGACCTCGAGCGCCAGATCGCAGCCTGCTGCGTCAAACTCGGCCTGGCGCAGGCGCCGGAGGCCTATCTGCTGCAGATGGGCGGTTCCCTGAACGCCTTCGCCACCCGCTTCCTGGGGCGCGACTTCCTGGTGCTGTATTCGGACGTGGTCGACGGCCTGCACGACAATCCGGACGCCCTGAATTTCTATATCGGTCACGAGATCGGCCACATCAAGCGCAAGCACCTGAACTGGAGCACCGTGTTGCTGCCGGCCTCCTTGCTGCCGCTGGTCGGCGCGGCCTATGCGCGCGCGAGAGAATACACCTGCGACCGTCACGGCCTGGCCGCCTGCGAGCAGCCCCTGAATGCGGAATTCGGCCTGGCCACGCTGGCTGCCGGCGGCCGCCGCTGGCGCACGATGAACAAGAGCGCCTTCATCGAGCAGGCGCGCGAGACCGAGGGCTTCTGGATGTCCTTCCATGAACTCGTCGGCGACTATCCGTGGCTGGTCAAGCGTATGGCGTCGGTGCGGGCGCTGGCGGCCGGCCGCGAGCCCGATCACCCGCGCCGCCATCTGCTGGCGACGCTGATGGCGCTGTTCGTGCCGCGCCTCGGCGTGGCGGGCGGCGCCGGCGGCGCGCTGGTGACGATCGTCATGATCGGGATCCTGGCGGCGGTGGCCTTCCCCGCCTACCAGGGCTACCAGCAGAAAGCGACGGTCGCCGGCGCCTATGCGGCCGGCGTCGACGCCACCGGCAAGGTCGAGCGCTACCTGGCCGCGCAGGGCACGATTCCGACGCTGGCGCAGGCCGGCGTGGGCGGTGGCGGCGGCGGCGGCGTGCGCCGCATGACGATCGATCCGGAAAGCGCGGTGCTGCGCGTCGTCACCACGACCACCGGTCCGCGCGGCGACGGGACGCTGGTGTTCGCGCCGTCGATGGATGAACACAAGCGCATTGCCTGGGCCTGCACGGCCGAGGGAATCCTGCCGATGGCGCTGCCGCAGGGCTGCACAGCGATGTAAGCCCGGTCCTGGTTCGTGTACAGTCCTGCCAACGACACGTCCCGAAATCCCGCCATGCATGCAATGAACAAATTCGCGGCCGCCATGCTGGCCGCAAGTCTTTTCGGTGCGGTCCACGCCGCCGAAAAAATCGCGGTCGACCTCGCGCTGAGCCAGGCCACGCTGATCGACGTCGCGGCGGGAACCCGGGTCAGGGGCCAAACCGTGCTCCTGAGCGGCGATACCATCGTCGCCGTGGTCAAGGACGCCGACCTGAAACGCTACGCGCCGAAGAAGCGGATCACACTGCCCGGGAAATACCTGATGCCCGGCTTGTGGGACACGCACGTGCACTTCGGCGGCGGCGAGGCGCTCATCGAAGAAAACCGGCAGCTGCTGCCCCTGTACCTGGCGCACGGGATCACCTCGGTGCGCGACTGCGCGGGCGACCTGTCCGATACCGTGCTCGCGTGGCGTCGGCAGATCGCGGATGGGAAGATGGCCGGACCGACGATCTTCGCCTCCGGTCCCAAGCTCGAAGGGCTCAAGCCCATGTGGAAAGGCACGCTGGAAGTCGGCTCGCCCGCGGAAGTGGGCAAGGCACTCGACCAGCTGCAGGCGCAGCACGTCGATTTCGTGAAGATCACCGAAAACACGATGACGCCCGAGACCTATCTCGCCGCGCTGCGCCAGGCCACGGCGCGCGGCATGCGGACCTCGGCCCATCTGCCGGGCCAGATTCCGCTGGCCCAGGCCGTCGAGGCCGGACTGGGAACGGTCGAGCACCAGAGCTACCTGCTGCGCGCCAGCACGCCGCGCGAAGCCGAGCTGGCAGGACAGGCCGCCGCGGGCAAGCTCACCGGCCGCGACGTCATGCGCCTCAGCCTGGAGAGCTATGACGAAGCAAGCGCGCGCCGTGCCTTCCGCCACATGGCGCGGCACGGCACGGCGGTGGTGCCGACGCTGTGGGGCTCGCGCATCACCGCCTACCTCGACCAGGAAAGCCACCACGCCGACGACTACCTGAAGTACATCGGCAAAGGCTTGCGCGCGACCTATGCGTGGCGTGTCGAGCGCGCCGCGCAGGACGGGCTTGACGCCATCGCGCTGCGCCACGCCATCTTCGAGCAGTCGGCCAAATTGCTGCCCTTGCTGGCGCAGGAGGGTGTGAGCATCATTGCCGGCACCGACGCCGGCTTCCTCAACTCGTATAACTATCCCAACCAGGCGCTGCACGACGAGATCGCCCTGTACGTGCGCTACGGCCTGACGCCGCATCAGGCGCTGCAAAGCGCGGTGGTGAACGGCCCGCGCTTCCTGGGCAAGCTCGATCGCTACGGCGGCATCGCCAGCGGCAAGGCGGCCGACCTGCTGGTGCTCGATGCCGACCCGCTGGCCGACATCCGCGCCACCCGGGCGATCCACATGGTCATCAGCCGCGGCGAGGTCCACGACCGCGCGCGGCTCGACCGGATGCTCGAGGACACGCGGCGCAAGGTGGCCCTGCAACAGTAAGGGAACCGCCGCGCGAGCTCACTCCTGCTGGTCGCGCATCCACTCCTTGAGCCCTTCCACCCACTTCTTCGCGGGCAGGTTCAGGCGCCGCTTGATCTCGCCCGCGCGTTCGTACAGCACAGAAAAGTCGAGCTGGGGCGCGTTCTTGAAAGCGATGACAACGATGTTCGCATCGTGTACCTCGGGCAGCCAGACGACGGCGTCGAAGACATCCGTCATCGCCGCCAGGTTCTTGTCGTAGTTGCCGAATTCCCCGAACACGTTGGCGGTCATGATGCCGCCCGGGGCCAGGCAGTCGAAGCAGCCCTGGTAGAACTCGGGCGTGTCGAGCACCGGACCGCGCGCCTCCTCGTCATACAAATCGACCTGCAGCGCGTCGACCGTGCCGTGGTTGCCGGCGTCGAGCACGAAGTCGAGGGCGTTCATCTCGACCACGTTCATGCGCGCGTCGTTCGGCGGCAGCTCGAACAGGGCGCGGCAAATCGCGATCACGTTCGGGTTCAGTTCGACCGCCGTGACCCGGGCCTCCGGAAAGCGCCGGTGGCAGAACTTGGTCAGCGCCGCGCTGCCCAGGCCGAGCTGGACGATGTGTCGCGGCGCCGCCAGGAACAGCAGCCAGGCCATCATCATCTGCACGTATTCGAGCTCGATCGCGTCGGGGCGCGCCAGGCGCATCGCGCCTTGTTCCCAGGAGGTGCCCAGGTGCAGCGAGCGCACGCCGTCGAATTCGGTGATCGTGGCCGGCGGATGGCCGGGCTGGGCGAAGCGGGGATCGCAAGGGGATGAGTTGTCAGGCATGGTAGGCGGCGCGTGTGAGGGCCGATCTTACCAGAGCCGTGGCGCGCTCAGGGCACCCCGTTGGCGCACCATTCGCGGTAGCCCGGCTGCCGTGCCAGGCGCGCCAGGTAGGCCGCCACGTGCGGGTAATCCGGACGCGCCATCGGCGTCATCGACCAGCGGTTCAGCGACAGGCCGATGACGACGTCGGCCAGCGTGAAGCCGGCGCCGGCCACATGGGCGCCGCTGGCGGCCAGCTGGGCGTCGAGGATGCCGACATGGCGGTTCCAGTTGTCGACGCCGGCCGCGATCTGCGCCGGGTCGGTATGGGCGGGGCTGGCCCGTACCAGCGCCATGAAGGCGTAGCGCCAGGCGTTGTTCAATTCGGTGGCTTGCCAGTCCATCCATTGCTCGACCCGGGCGCGGGCACGCGCGTCGCGCGGCAGCAGGGCATCGGCGCCTTCGCGCGTGCACAGGTAGCGGCAGATCGTGTTCGATTCCCACAGCACCAGATCGCCGTCGAGCAGCACCGGCACCATCCGGTTCGGATTGAGCGCGGCGTGCTCGGCGCGCCAGTCGGCGCGCTGGAACGGCAGGCCGAGGGCGACGCAGGTCCACAGCACCTTGCGCACATTGATCGAGGTCGGTTTTCCGATGATGGTCAGCATGGGGTCTTGTCAAGCCGGCGTCAGCGCCGGCAGGATCATTGTCACGGCCAGGCCGCCGCCGTCGCGGTTCGACAGCAGGATGCGCCCGCCGTGGGCTTCGGCGATTTCGCGCGCCAGCGCCAGGCCCAGGCCGGTGCCGCTGCGCTTGGTCGAATAGAAGGGCACCAGGGCATTCGTCAGCACCGCTTCGCTCATGCCGCTGCCGCGGTCGAACACGTCGATGCGCAGCAAGTCCTGGACCCGTTGCACCTTCAAGCTCACGTCCTCGGGCGCGGAGCCCGATTCGTGCGCGTTTTTCAAAAGGTTGAGCAAGGCCTGTTCGAGCTGGGCCCGGTCCAGCAGCGTCGGTTCGGGCGGCAGTTCACCTTCCAGGCGCAGCGGGATCTGGGTCGCCAGGCGGGCAATGAAACCCGGCCAGTCGCAGCGTTCCAGGCGCGGCGTGGGCAGCTTGGCGAAGCGCGCATAGCCGAGAATGAAACTCTCCAGGTGGCGCGTGCGCTCGCCGATGGTTTCCAGGATTTGCGGCAGGCGTTCGGTCTGGCCGCGTCGCACCAGCTCCGCACCGGAGTGGGCCAGCGAGGCCAGTGGCGCCAGCGAATTGTTCAACTCGTGGCTGATCACGCGGATCACCTTCTTCCAGGTCTGCACTTCCTGGCGCCGCAGTTCGGCCGTCAGGTGGCGCAGCATCAGCAGCTCGTGCTTGCGCCCGTTCAGGCTGAAGCTGCTGCGCGCCAGGTGATACACCTGTTCGTCTTCTCCTTCTCCGGCCGTGAACAGGCCGTCGCCGCCGCGCGCGAGCGCTTCGCCCAGCGCCGGCGAAGCATGCGCCAGCAAGTCGTCGAGGGCGTGGCCTTCGAGCTTGCGGCCCTCGGCCAGCAGCTGGCGCGCGGCCAGGTTGGCGTAGACGATGGCGCCCGCGCGCTGCGGCACGTCGGCCACCAGCAGCATCGCCACCGGCGTGTTCTGCACCATCGTGTCGAGCAGCAGTTCGCGCTGCACCAGGTCGCGCCGCTGCTCGCGCAGCACGTTGCCGAGGTCATTGTGGGCGCGGATCAGGTCGGCCAGCTCGTCGTTCTGCGGCCAGTGCAGGCTGAACGAAAAATCGCCGTCGCGGTAGCTGGTGACCGTGCCCTCCAGCGCCCGGAACAGCGACAGGATCGGCTGAACCTGGGAGCGGATGGTGATGATCGCGACCGGCACCACGCCGGCCAGGCACAGCCCGGCCACCAGCAGTGGACGGCCCGGCAGCAGATGGTCGAGCCCGAGGGCGATGATGATGCCGACCGCGAGCAGGGTGCCGACCAGGGCGGAAAAGCGGGTGACGAGGGACAGGCGCATCGCGGTCGGCGGCGCCTCAAGCGCGCGCGATGCCCAGGCGCTCCATGCGCCGGTACAGCGCCTGGCGCGACAGGCCCAGTTCGGCGGCCGCCTGCGAGACGACGCCGCCGGCGCGCGCCAGCGCCGCGGCGATGCTCTCGCGGTCCGGTTCGGCCTCCAGCGGCTGTGGCGACGGCGCGGCCGCCGGCAGGCCGAGGTCGGGCACGCGGATCGTCTCGCCCTGCGCCAGCAGGTTGGCGCGCGCCATCACGTTCTTCAGTTCGCGCACATTGCCGGGCCAGGCATGTGCCAGCAGCGCCTGTTCGGCGCCCGCCTCGAAGCGCTTGCCGGGTGCGAGGAAGCTCGTCGCCAGCGGCAGGATGTCGCCCGGACGCGCGGCCAGCGCCGGCAAGCGCAGTTCGATCACGTTCAGGCGGTAGAACAGGTCTTCGCGGAAGGTGCCGGCGCGGATCATCGCGGGCAAATCCGCGTTCGTGGCGCTGATCACCCGCACTTTGACTTGCCGTTCGCGGTTCGAGCCGAGGCGCTCGAAGCGGCCCGTTTCCAGCACGCGCAGCAGCTTCATCTGGCCGGCCGGCGGCAGGTTGCCGATCTCGTCGAGGAACAGGGTGCCGCCATCGGCCGCCTCGAATTTTCCTTCCCGTGCGCGCGAGGCGCCGGTGTAGGCGCCGGCGTCGGCGCCGAACAGTTCGGCCTCGATCAGTTCCGACGGCAGGGCGCCGCAGTTGAGCACCACGAAGGGTCCGTTCGCCACTTGCGAATTGGCCTGGATGATCTCGGCGATGCGCTCCTTGCCGGTGCCGTTCGGCCCGGTGATCAGGACCGGGACGTCGGCGCGCGCCACCTGGCAGGCCAGCTGCAGCACGCGCTCGAGGGCCGGATCGGCCCACACCAGGCCGCGCAGGTCGTACTGCCCTTCCAGCGCGCGCCGTTCGCGCCGTTCGCGGCCCACGCGCTGCTGCAGCGCGCGGTTCGCCTGGCCGAGTTCGACCAGGTTGGTGACGGTGGCCAGCAGGCGCGCGTCGTTCCAGGGTTTCGGCAGGTAGTCGGCGGCACCCGCCTTGACCAGGTCGACCGCCGCGTCCAGGTGGGTCCAGGCCGTCAGCAGGATCACGGGCAGGTCCGGATACAGGCCGCGGATCTGCCGGAACAGCGCCACGCCTTCCTCGCCCGAGGTGGTATCGGCCGTGAAGTTCATGTCCTGGATCACCAGGTCGACCGGCGCGCGCGCCAGCACCGACAGTCCCTCCTCGGGCGAGGCCGCATGCAGCGCCGCGATGTCGTGCAGGGAAAACAGCACGTCGAGGGCGAGGCCGACGGCCGCGTTGTCGTCAATGATGAGTACAGTAGGCATGCTTGCTAGGATAACATCGTTCCATTGCTGTTAGGCAAGCTCATGCACTGCGTGTTGCCAGCGCCGGCGAGGTGCTCGCCGCGCGCCAGGCCGGGCCGTAGACGGCGATCACGCCCAGCAGCCAGAACACCACGCCGCCAGCGACCAGGTAGCCGAGCGGCAGGCGCGCCATCTCGAGCTTACTCACCAGCAGCTGGTTCAGCGCCACCCCGAGCAGCAGGCCGCCGAACACGCCGGTGCTGGTGATCATGAAATTCTCCATGACGAAATAGCGCAGGATGTCGGCCTTGCGCGCACCGAGCGCGCGCCGCACGCCGATCTGCTTGCGCCGCTGCGTGACCCACAGGCTGGCCATGCCGACGATGCCGCTGGCGGTGATCAACAGCAGCAGTACGCTGACCGTGACCAGCATCCAGGACAGCGCCATGTCGGCGCGGTAGCGGTCCTTGCGGTGCTGCTCGAGCGTGGTCGACTCCAGGATCACCGGCGTCGGCGAGGCCTTGCGCAGTGCCGCTTCGACGTCGCGGATCACGCGTTCGCGCTGGCCGCTGTCGGCGCGGACGGTGTAGAGCGCGCCCGGATAATTGCCGTACATGCGCATCGGCGCGATGCTGGAAAACTCGCCGCGTTCGCTGACCTGGGCGCTCTGGGTCTGCAGGCGCTCGACCACGCCGACCACGCGCACTTCGATCGCGTCTTCGCCGGTACCGAAGTACATGGTCTTGCCGCTGGCCGGCGCGCCGGGCCACATCTTGTCGGCCAGGGCCTTGGTGACGATCACATGGCGCGGGGTGACGTTGGTGTTGGCGTCGATGTCCATGTATTCGCTGGGCAGGAAGTCGCGCCCTTCGACCAGTTTCAGGCCCCAGGTCTTGACGATCGAATCCGGCGAAAAGTAGAACGAGGAGGGCGCCGTTTCGTTGACCTGCTTGCGGTCGACCGCCACGCTGTTGTTCCAGCCCGATTGCGACAGCGGGATCTGGTTGACGTTGGCGGCCGCCAGCACGCCGGGCACGGCGCGTATCACCTCGGCTTCGCGCTTTTGCGTGGCCAGCTGCTGCTCGGGGCCGCCGGCGGTCAGGTTGCGCACGCTGACCGAAAACACGGCTTGTTCGTCGGCCACGCCGCTCGGTCGCGCCGCCGCGCCGCGCCGTTCGCTGACGATGTGCAGCGCGTTGGCCAGGATCGCCAGGCTCAATGCCACCTGCAGCGCGACCAGGATGGCGCCGGTCTTGTTGCGCAGGAGCGCGGACAGGATAGGACGGATTTCCATGATGGGACTCTCTCTAAGGTTATTGCGACTTGAGCTGGATGGCCGGCGTGACCTGGCAGGCGCGCCAGGTCGGCAGCAGGCCGGCCAGCACGGCGGCGAATACCGACATCGCGAAGGTAAGGGCGAGCATGGTCAAGTCCATGTGGGCCACGACCGCCACTTCGCTGCTTTGCATCCCGATCAGGGCCAGGGCGCCAAAGGCGAGCACCAGTCCCAGCACGCCGCCGGCCAGGCCGACCACCGCGCTCTCGGTCAGGAACTGGCGGAAGATCTCGCGCCGCGAAGCGCCCAGCGCGCGGCGGATGCCGACTTCGGCGGCGCGCACCGAGAACTTCGCCAGCAGCAGGCCGATCGTGTTCACCAGGCACAGCAGCAGGAAGCCGAAGGCGAGCCAGGCCGACAGCTTGGTGTCCTTGCCGACGATTTCGCGCTCTTCCATCCATTCGTTGACGTCGAACAGCCGGTTCGGCGCGTTGCGTTTCATGCGCCCCAGCTTGCGCTGTTCGGCGGCGTAGCTGTCGAGATAATTTTGCAGCTGGGCGCGTTCGCCGGCGGAGGCGGTCTCGAACCAGAACTGGAGCCAGGTGCAGTTCGAGCGCAGGATGCCCTGGAAGCCCGGATCGGAGCGCTCCGAGCAGTTCATGCCGCCGTTGTGCGAGGTTTCGTGGCGGATCGCGGTGGCCAGCGGGATGAAGAAGTCTTCGCCCTTGCCGAACTGTTCGCCGCCGACCAGGTGGTAGTAGCGCGGCTGCGGCGTCCACTTGTCGATCACGCCGGCGATCGTGAACGGGAAGCCCATGACACGGATGCGCTGGCCGACCGGGTTGGTCTCGCCGAACAGTTTTTCGGCGATCTCGCGGCTCAGGACCACGACATCGGCACCGCGTTCGTCATCCTGCGCACTCCAGGGCTGGCCGCGCAGGAAGGGCACCTCGAACATGGCGAAGAAGTCGCGCGTGGGCGCCATGCCCTGCGCCGAGAAGGCCGGCAAGTCCTTGCGCGGCGGCTCGATCGGCGCGGCGACGCCATACAGGCCGGTGCGCCGTACGCCCTGGCCGCTTTTCAGGAGGTTCATCACGTCCGGGTAGGTCACCTGGTTTTCTTCCAGCTTCTCGCCCGGGATGTAGCCCTTGAGCGGGCGCACGTCGAAGACCGGCACGAACAGGCGCTCGCTCTTGTGCGGGATCGGGTCGCCCGACATCATGTGCAGGATGGTCAGCGTGGACACGCTGGCGGCCACGCCGATGGCCAGCGTGAGCACCATCAGCGCGGTCAGGGCGGGGTTGCGGCGCAGGCTGCGCAGGCCCAGTTTGAAGTAATAGCTGAACATGTCGCCTCCTTAGGCCACGCCGTGGCTGGCGGCCAGCGTCGGTCCCTTGCGCACCAGGTCCGACACCTGGCCATCGATGATGTGCACGTTGCGGGTGGTGCGCACGGCCAGTTCCGGATCGTGCGTGACCATCAGGATCGTGGTGCCGGCCGCGTTGATCTCTTCCAGCAGCTCCATGACGCCGCGCGCCATTTGCGTGTCGAGGTTACCGGTCGGCTCGTCGGCCAGCAGCAGTTTCGGCGAACCGGCCAGCGCGCGCGCGATCGCCACGCGCTGCTGCTGGCCGCCCGAGAGTTCGGCCGGGAAGTGCTTCATGCGCGAGGCCAGGCCGACTTTCGCCAGCGCGTCCTCGATGCGCTCCTTGCGCTCGGCCGCGTTGAAGCCGCGGTAGCGCAGCGGCACGTCGACGTTGTCGAACAGGTTCAGGTCCGGAATCAGGTTAAAGCCCTGGAAGATGAAGCCGAGCTTCTCGTTGCGCAGGCGGCTACGCGCGTCGTCGTTCATGCCCTTCACGTTGACGCCGTCGAGCACGTACTCGCCGCTGGTGAATTCCTCGAGCAGGCCGGCGATGTTCAGGAAGCTGGTCTTGCCGGAACCCGAAGGACCGGTGACGGTGACGAATTCGCCCTGGTTGACCTGGATCTCGAAGCCGCGCAGCGCGTGGGTTTCGATCATGTGGGTACGGTACACCTTGGAGAGCTTGGTCATGCGCAGCATGGGATGTCCTTTCGGGAGAGGGTTCTGTTAGTTGATAGAGATACGGGCCGCGTTCTCGAAGGTGTCGGTGCCGGCGACGACGACCTTGTCGCCCGGTTTCAGGCCGGAGACGATTTCGACGGCCGAGATGCTGGTCGCGCCCAGCTGGATCGGGGTGCGCACGGCGACCCCGTTCTCGACGCGATACGCGAAGCGTCCGCCTTCGCTTTCCACGAAGGGACCGCGCGGGAGCATGACGACGTTCGGCTTTTCTTCGATCAGGAGGCGCGCCGTGACGCGCTGGCTCTGGCGCAGGCCTGTCGGCTGGGCGCCGTCGAAGCGCACCCGCGCCAGCACCTGGTTCTTCACCACTTCGGGCGACAGGGCGACCAGCTTGCCGTGGGCCGTCCCTGACGGCAGGGCGATTTCGGCGCTCATGCCGATGCCCATGTCGGACACATAGGTCTCGGGGACTTCGAGTTCGACTTCCAGGCGCGACAGGTCGACCAGCGTCATCAAGGGCGCGTTGGCGGCGACCACCATCCGGTTCTGCACGTTCAGGGTGCCGATGAAGCCGTCGACCGGCGCGCGCACGGTCAGTTCGTCGACGCGGCGCTGGGCGTTCGCCATCGACAGGCGGGCACGTTCCATCTCGTTGGTCTTGGTGCGAATCGCCAGCGCCACGTCGTCGCCTTCGAGGCCGGCCGCTTGGGTCGCGTGTTTGGCGCGAATGCCGGCCGAGTTGAGCGCATCCTTCGCCTTTTGATAGTCGATCTTGGCGATCACGCCCACTTGCGCCACGCTCTCGTAGCGCTCCAGCGTGCGCTGGGCCGACAGGCGCTCGATCTCGGCCACGTCCGCTTCGCGCTGGGCCAGCAGTTTTTGTTTGCGCGACAGGATCTGCTGGCGCGCCACTTCCGCCTTCAGCTGCTCATAGGTCGACTGCTCGCGTTTCAGGGCGTCGGACAGGTCGGGCGATTCGAGCACGGCCAGCACGTCGCCCTTTTTCACGGTGTCGCCGGCCGCCACTTTCAAATTGACGGTGGCCGGCGCCGTCGAAAACAGGGTCGGACTGACGGCGGCGACCACGCGGCCATTCACCGAGGCGTCGCGCACCAGGGTGCCGCGCCCGACTTCGGCGATGCGCAGGCGGCTGGCGCTGACGGAATGGGCGCTGTTGCTCCAGTTCGAGAACAGCAGGGCGGCAATCGCGGCCAGCGCGACCGCGCCGCCGACGATGAGGGCGCGGCGCCGGGTTGTTTGTCCCGGCGGGGCGGTCAGGACGGCGTCTTGGGAAGAGGTATCGCGGATCATGGTGGTTTCGATAACGACGTGGATGCTGTCGTTATTGCACGATCCGTGCCAGCACCTAAGTGCTTGATTCGATTGGGCCGGACGCGTGTCCGGGTGTCCGAACGGGGAGGGGCGTACGTACGCGGACACGGGCATGTCCGCGCTTGGTCACTGACACCTTGCTTCAGCGGCCTCTGCTTCTGCCCACTGGTAGACGTCGCCATTCGGCGCCACCGCGATGATGCGCGCATTCGTCAGGCCGGTGGCGAAGGGCGTGACGGCAAACCCGGGAGGCGCCTTGATGCCGCGCATGCGCTCCGCTGTCGCTTCGACTTTATTCGGCTTGAAGATAGTGACGCCGAAAGCGACCTGGGTGCCGTCCCCTTGCTGGGCGAGGGCGCCGGAGACGGCCATTGCCATCAGGGATGTTGCGAGCGCGCGTTGCAGGAGTGCCTTCCTTTCTGGTCATGTATTGCCCAACTTTGCCGCACCCTTGTTCGACATGGCGAGAAACGCCAGCAATACCGTACGTCAGCTGCTCGCGCTGCCGCCCGCCACGCCGCTCGATTACCCTTCGCCGAGAGCGACGTGGCACAGTTGCAGCGGGCGACGGCAAGCGCGGACAGCTTCGCCCTCGACGCCTCACCGACAGTCTGTCGCGCTCGCTTGTCGCGCGCTTCAGTCCCGGCATCGCTTCCTACGGCGACTGGTTTGCGCTGGTCAACGTCAAGCACTACTACAAGACCAACGCGATCGTTTTCCGCGAACGCGCCTTCCTGCGTGCCTGCTGGCTGCGTTGCGCATCGCTCGAAGCCGATACCGCCCTGGCACGCCACCTGCGGGCGACGCCTGCCTGGTGCTGGGCCGGAACCGGCGCCGGGCTCACGATCGAGGACGGGATCCACCCGCTACTGGCCGCGCCGACCGGGCTGTCGATCGCGTTGAAGGAGAAGGGCGCCTTTATTTCGGGACCGAACGGCGCCGGCAAGAGCACTTTCCTGCGCATGGTCGGATTGAACCTGGTGCTGGCGCGCGCCCGTGCGCTGCTGGCCGCCGCCGCGGGACCCCATCCGGGCGTCTGCCTGGTCGACGAGATTTTCAGGGGTACGAATCACGTCGAGTCGGTTGCCGCGGCGGCGGCCGTGCTCGACACGCTGGCGGCGCGGTCGATGGTGCTGGTGTCCTCGCACAACCTGGAACTGGCCAGCCTGCTGGAGCATCGGTTGGCGCCGCACTGTCTTCGGCGCGATGCCCATGGCCAGCTGGCGCTCGCGCCCGGGGTGCTCGATCGCACCAACGGCATCGCGCTGCTGGGGGAGCAGGGGTTTGGTGTCGAAATCGAACAAAAGGCGCAGAAGGTCGCGACCTGGCTGACCGGGTACCTGGGCCGGCCGGAGGCGGGCGCGCATGTGCTGGTGGAGGCTTGCGTTCGGACCTGACGGGCCGGCCCCGCCAGCGCAGGAGCGACCTTCACTTGCGCGGCAGCGGCGTCCCCTTGTCGATCACCTCGCGGCAGTCGCCGCGCAGCGTCGCATTGTCGTAATCGGCCCAGCCATAACTGTCGACATAGCGTTTATGCCGCGCCAGCTGCGCGCTGGCGATGCTGCGATCGAGGGCTTCGCCCGGATAGCGGATGTCGCCCAGGTCGACCAGCGTGTGGAACACGTTCTCGGTCGAGAGCGGCGCGGCGCGGTGCGCGCGCAACTGGACAATCTTGTCCGGAAAGCGGGCGCCGTAGGCATCCGAATACCAGGCAAAGGCCGGCACGTGGAATTCATACTGATTATTGTGGCCGTGGAAAACCTGGCGGCAGGCGCCGTCGAACAGGG
>Ga0213834_100151_pt1 | contig 68230 bp, 52 predicted proteins | sample SWPTP12_FD_160580 | JGI IMG/M metagenome (GOLD analysis project Ga0213834, IMG submission 160580) | Coastal seawater microbial communities from Marineland, Florida, United States - SWP TP1 #2 | ecosystem: Environmental > Aquatic > Marine > Coastal | place: USA: Florida | collected 2016-08-06 | reverse complement strand
CATCCCGAACTCAGAAGTGAAACGATGCATCGCCGATGGTAGTGTGGGGTTTCCCCATGTGAGAGTAGGTCATCGTCAAGATTAAATTCCAGAACCCCATTTGCGAAAGCAGATGGGGTTTTGTTTTAAGTGAAGGTCATAGAATTTCGCTGACACGTTACCCAGTAACGGATCGGCAACAGAATTTCTTGACGACCATAGAGCGTTGGAACCACCTGATCCCATCCCGAACTCAGAAGTGAAACGATGCATCGCCGATGGTAGTGTGGGGTTTCCCCATGTGAGAGTAGGTCATCGTCAAGATTAAATTCCAGAACCCCATTTGCGAAAGCAGATGGGGTTTTGTCGTTTCTGGATCAAGAATACGTGTCAATCCGACAAGCGATCAGCACGTTGAAACCGTAGCGTGCAAAGCCGATAAAAAGGCCAGCCCCCGCGCTCGGGAGCTGGCCTTATGCAGCGAGGCGGCGTTTTAGAATTGATAGCTGACGGTCGCGCTAACGTTGCGCTCCTCGCCCACGTAACAGAAGTTCAAGCTTGCACAGGAAGCGATATAGGATTCGTCGGTGAGGTTATTGGCGTTGAGCCGCACATCGACGCCTTTAAGTCCCAACTTACCCAGGTCGTACCCCATCGATGCATCCCAGAGCACGTAAGAGGGCACCTTCATCGTGTTTTCCGCATCGACCCAGCTTGAGCCCACATACCTCAGCCCGCTGCCCAGCCGCAGTCCATCAAGGACTCCGCTGCTGAATTTGTAATCGCCCCAAACCGATGCCATATGCTTGGGGGCCTGCGTGGGCGAATTGCCTTTGTTGTCGGTGTCGCTGACAGTGCTCGGCATCGATTTCGAATAGTCGATGTCGGTTAAGGTGTAGCTGCCCAGTACTTTGAAGTTGTCGGTCAGTTGCATGTGCGCTTCAAGCTCCAGACCTTGAGAGCGGACAGCACCGATCGCGCGGTAGAAGTTTTCCTGAGGGAGCTTGGTTGCCAGGTTTTCCTGATCAATGCGAAACACCGAAGCGGTGAACAGATTGTCGGTACCAGGCGGCTGATACTTGATACCCGCTTCCCACTGCTTGCCGTCCGTAGGGGCCAGAGGGTTGCCGGCGCTGTCGGAGTAAGAGTTCGGGTTGAAGGATTCCGAATAGCTCAGGTAGGGCGCGATGCCATTGTCGAACAGGTAAAGCACGCCAGCGCGGCCAGTGGTCTTGGTGCGCTTGTCGTTGATTTCTGTTCCTTGCGGGCGACCGGCTTCAGCGATCCGATTCTCGTCAGAGGTTTCGACCCAGTCATGGCGCAGCCCCAGGGAAAAGCGCCACTTATCCCATTCGATCAGATCCTGTGCATACGCTCCCGTCTGCTCAAGGCGACGCAGATAACTGGTCGGATCGAAATAGGTAATCTGCGAATCGCCATAAGCCGGATTGAAGGCATTGATCGGCTCCAATGAACCGCTTTGCCAGTCGACCACAGTCTTGCGGCGTTGATAATCCGCGCCGAACAGCGCTGTGTGTTTCGCCGAACCGGTGAAGAACTCGGCCTGCAGCATGTTATCGACGATGTATGAATGCAGGTGTTCATTAGCGCCTGAGTAGTATCGATTGAGTTCGTTGCTGGTCGGCGTGGTCCAGCCATAGCTGTAGACCTGATCCAGACTTACCTTCGAATCCAGGTAGCGGAAGTTTTGCCGCGCAGTGAAGACATCATTGAATCGGTGCTCAAACTGATAGCCGACGGACTGCTGGTCGCGGCTATACCCATCGACACCAGGTTCACCTTCGAAGAAGTGCTCGGAGATGCGCTGACCGTTGCGCTGATGCAGTAAACCGTCTGCCGGGTTGCCGCCGTGGTAGCCACCCTCAGGGTCGTGCTGCAGATAGGCTTGCAGGGTCAACGACGTGTCTTCGGTGAAATCGATGCTCAGCGTCGGAGCGAGCGCGTAGCGTTTTTCCTTTGTGTGGTCGAACTGCGTGTCAGATTTGTCCGTGAGCCCTACCAATCGGTAAGCCACGCGCTTGTCCTCATCAAGTGGTCCGCTGAAATCGAAACCGACGCCGCTCTGATTGTTCGAGCCTACTGTTGCCTGAGTCTGATGATAGGGCTCGTAGAGAGGCTTCTTGCTGGTCAGGGCCACCAGCCCGCCCGGCGAGCTGCGGCCGTAAAGGACCGAAGACGGGCCTTTAAGGATGTCGACGCGCTCGAGAAAATAGGGATCGACCTGCATCGTGCTGTATGTGCCGCTGTCGCCCATGGACTTCAGGCCGTCGAGGTAGATGTTGTCAACCGAGCCGTCGTTGAAGCCGCGCATCGCTACGTAGTCGTAACGATGGGTTGCGCCGTATGGATTGGTCAGTACACCGGGCGTGTAACGCATTGCCTGAGCCACCGTCTGCGAGCCTTGGTCATTCATTTGTTCGCGGGTGACGACCGACACGGATTGAGAAGTCTCCAGAAGCGCTGTGCTGGTTTTAGTGGCGATCTGACTGTGGGTTGCGTTGTAGCCCTCCATGCTTCCCAGTGCGTTACCCAGCGCGAACCCGCGCACGTCGGTGCTGGGCAACGACATGGCTTCGCCCTCGGTTCGATGCAACACATAACTGCTGCCGTCCTGGCTCACAGCACGCAAGCCACTGCTGCCAAGCAGAATGGCCAAAGCCTGATCGACCGAGTAGCTGCCCTGCAGACCCGGAGAGTGTGCGCCGGATGTCTGATCAGGGGTGGCCGAGAGCGTGATGCCAGCCTGGCGCGCGAACTGGTTGAGCGCCTCGTTCAGCGGTCCGGCCGGGATCGAGTAGCTGCGCGCCGGACGCAAGACTGCCGCCGATTCCTCGGCCAGCGCATGAAGGGGCAGTACGCAGGTGGTCAACGTGGTCGAGAGCAACGCGGCGCGCATGGCGGTATGCAGCGCGGAGGGTTTGACGTTGGCGTGGCAAGCATTGTGGGTATGTAGGCGCTGCGGTGTACGTTGAAGCCGGGTCATTGCGCGATTCCGTTCAAGTCGGTGAAGAAGAGGGTGCTGATCTCTAAGCCGAACCGGGGAGCGAAACCCGCCAAAATATTTTTATGCATTGCGCTGCAGCGTGACCCACCACCGCGTGCGGTATTGCAGACGGACAGGCAGCGTCTGTGGGAGGACCGCCAGCAGCTTGTCGGTGTCTTCGAGCCGGAACACGCCAGACAACCGCAGCCCGGCAATATCCTGATCGCAGGCCAAGTGTCCACGGCGATAGCGCGAGACCTCGGCCAGAAAGTCGCCCAGACGCATATCTCGGGTCACGATCAATCCATCGGCCCAGGCACCTGGTTCCATGTCCAGATGAGGCAGCGCATCGGCACGCTGCTCTGTCAGCGAATAGCTTTCTCCGGCCTGAATCGTGATCGCAGAAGCGCCGGGCGACCGAAGACGCACACGCCCCTCGATCACGCTCACGCGTGTGTGGTCCGATTCCTGCCGCACGACAAAGCGCCCTGACTGGCCTTCGAGCACGCCATGCTGACAGCTGACCAGAAGCGGGCCGGGCGCAGGGTGTTGTGCGCCGACTGCACAGGTGACGAGGATCTCGCCCTTGGTCAGCTGGATAAGCCGTCGCGTCGCGCTGAAGTCCTGATTCACGGCGCTATCGGTATTCAATTGAAGCCGGCTGCCGTCGGCCAGTTGGAAACTGCTGTGCTGGCCGATCTGTGTTGCGAAATCAGCCGTCCATTGCTGCCACGGCGTGACATCGCGCGCGACCCAAGCGCTTGAGCCTGCGACCAGTAACCCCGTAAGCAGCTTCATTGCCTGCCGACGGCCCATGCGCTGCGCGCTGTTTTCCAGTGCCTCGAAGGCGACGCCGCCCGAAGGCAGCGCCTGAAAACGGTGCTTGAGGTCGACGTTGAGCGACAGCACGCGCTGCCAGGCACATTCATGGTCGGGATGCGCGCCGCGCCACTGTTCACAGCGCTGAATCACCCGGGCACTCGCGGCCTGGTTGTTCAGGCGCAGCATCCATTCGATGGCCTGGCGAACAACGGCGGCAGAGGGCTGGCGATTATCCCGCGCGGGAGAAGGATTCATTGATCACGACTCACGATGCGTAACGCAGCAGATAACAGTGGTACAGGGCATCGGCGACGTAGCGCTCGACCGAACGTAGTGAAATACCCATCTGCTCGGCGATTTGTCGGTGCGTCAGCCCTTCACACTGAGCCAGCAGGAAGGCGCGACGTACCTTGGGTTTGAGGCCGTCGAGCATTCTGGCGATGCTTTCCAGCAGCTCGAACACCAGCTCGCGCGATTCGGGCGACGGCGTTTCGTGCGCGGGAATGTTGGCCAGCGCTTCGAGATAAGCGCGCTCCAGTTCTTCCCGACGCCAGTGATCAATCACAAGGCCGCGCGCGACGGTGCGCAAAAATGCACGCGGTGTCTTCAGCTCGAGCAGCTCGCTGCGAGTGAGCAGACGTAGGAAGGTGTCCTGTGCCAGATCCGCCGCATCGGCGGCGTTACCGAGCTTGCTGCGCAGCCAGCCGTTGAGCCAGCCGTGGTGATCGCTATACAGAGTGCGCAGCGTTGCGTCGTGAGAAAGCATGAAGCTGCGCCGTCCCAGCGCCATTCAAATGATAATTAGTCGCATTGTGGGAAGCGCCGTCATATTTTGCAACTGTCTATCCAAACGCCAAGGCCCCGCCCGGCGCAAAGCCGGGCGGGGCAATCAGCCAGCGGGTTGATCACTCAAAGATTTTTTTGACGTTGCCCATGGCGTCATCAGCAAAACTCTGCAAAAAGCTCTGGAACTCAGCAGCGCTTGCAGGGTTGCCCTCGGCAGGCTCGGCGATGATTGTCCAGGTCGCTTTGCAGCTGAGGTCTGCCACGGGAACGACCGTCATCGACGCCCAGAGATGGCGGACACCCAGGTTGTTATGGATCGTCGTCCAGGTCATCGAAAACGCGCGGTCGTCGCGCGAGTTCAGCTGCTCGACCACTTCCAGGCCACCCTCTTTGAATATCTTGTGACGTACAGATCCAACGCCTTCGCCGATCACGCTGATGCTGGCCAGCGCCGGGATGAATTTCTCGAAACCGCCGAAATCGCCAACGACCTTCCACACATCAGCGGCGGGCGCTGCCACATGCACGGATGAAATCACCGGCGTGCCGTTCGGGTTGGTGATGAGCGTGTCGGGCTTGAGGTCGCTGGGTGTATTGATTGCGTTCATGTCGTTCTCCATTGCGTGAGTAGGTGTTGCGGTGGAAGGATCAGATGAAGTCGATTTCTTTCAGGTAATCGCACCCCTTGCGCAGCAGCGCCGGGGTTTTCTGGGGATAGCGCTCGCCCATGCGCTGAACGCCCGCCTCAGCGTTCTGATAGGCGATCATCGAGATGTCTCCGATGTCCTCCTCAAAGCCGTCGAGGTAGAAACCCAGCACGCCAAACAGCGCGTTGTGGCTATCGACGCGGTTCAACTGCGTCTGCCAGTGCGCAACGCTGACCATCTCGAATTCACTGCCGGCTTCTCGAAATGCGCTGACGTAGCTGTTCCAGCTCAGAGGTTCTGGGTTATGCAGGTTGAACACCGCGCGGGTCGGCTGATAACGGCTGCTGTGGAAACCGATGAACCGAGCAAGGAAATCCACCGGCATCAGGTCGAAGGTCATCGAGAACTCCGGCACCTGACCCAGTTGCATCGAGCCTTTGAGCATCAGCATCAAACGGTTCTTGTGTGGCTGACAGACGCCGGTGACGCTGTTGAAAGCGATGTTGCCGGGGCGGTAGATGTTCACCCACGCGCCTTGCTCGCGAGCGTGTTGCAGAATCCGCTCGGCCACCCATTTGGAAAGGTTGTAGCCATTTTTGATATAGATCGGCGGCGTCTCGGCGGCCGGTGCCTCCAGCACATTGCCCGCGCTGTCGACGGCGCTGGAAGCTGAAAGGGTCGAGACGAAATTGAACACCTTTTTACTGCGTCCCTCGCACAGCCGAAGGCACTCGAAGATGGGCGCAACATTGTCTCTGGCCAGCGTCTCGTAGTCCTGCACGTGGTTCACGTTGGCAGCGTTGTGGACCAGCGCGCCGAATTCGCCATCCAGTCGTTCATACACTTCGTCACTGAGCCCCATCTGCGGGCGGGTGATGTCGGCCGCATAAACGCGCACCCGGGACAAATCCAGATGCTCCAGGCGGTTCTCGCGCAGGGATTGCACGAAGCGATCCTGCGCCGTCATTGCGCCGCTTTCGCGCACCAGACACGCCACTTCCGTCGCGCCCCACGCCAGCAACGCTTCGACGATGTGAACGCCCAGAAAACCGTTTGCCCCGGTGACGATGACTTTGTGAACATCCCCCAGCCTGTCGACCGGCAACACGGCAATCTCGACCGGTGAGTTGGCGTCTTTGATGGCCTGCGGACTGACTGTCCACGCTGACGAGCCATCGCTGTCGAGCAGCGACGCCAGATTCACCAGGGTCGGCGCTTCAATGAAGCGGTTGATCGGAATGCTGCGTCCGAAGTGCTCACGAATCCCGAGCAGCATTTGCGAGAGCAGGATCGAGTGGCCACCGAGGTTGAAGAAGCTCTCGTCGGTTGAAATATCACCGGGCGGCAGTTCCAGCAGATCTGCCCAGAGCGTCAACAACAGCCGCTCATTCTCGTTTTCAGGCTGACGAAGCGGCGCTCGCTCGAGCATGTTGACCGGTAACTGCAAAAGCGCTTTACGATCGATCTTGCCGTTGTTGGCAAACGGCATTTTCGCCAGCTCCGTATAAGCCGCAGGACGCATGTAGTCAGGCAAGAGGCGTTCGACATGGGCCTTGAGCAGCGGGCGTGCAGCGTCCGGCTCGACACCGTGCGGCTGCGCAAGAAACGCCAGAATCCGTCGCTGTTCATCGACCACCACGGCCACCTGCCGATACAGCTGACTGTCGCGCAGGCAATGCTCGATTTCCTCGGGCTCGACCCGGAATCCGCGAATCTTCACCTGATTGTCCCGACGCCCGGACAGCTCGATCCCCTCGGTTGTCCATTTGCCGATGTCGCCGGTGCGATAAGCGCGCAGGCTCTGCTCGCCGCCCACGTCGATCTGCACGTAGCGCTCATCGGTCAGCGCTGGATTGTGGATGTAGCCCAGGCACACGCCAGGCCCGACGATGTACAGCTCGCCCGAGCTGTGATCGGCAACCGGCTGCAGCTGCTCGTCCAGGATCAGCACCTGACTGTTGGCGATGGGACGACCCAGATTGCGGTTACTGCTGCCCGGCTGGAATTGTCCGGCAGTGATCAGCACCGTGGCCTCGGTGGGACCGTAAAGGTTGTGGAATTGGCACTGCGCGGCCAGACGATCGATCACAAATGGCTCGCAGACATCGCCGCCGGTGCAGAGGTGTTCAAGCTTGAGCGGCCGGTCGGTCGGCAAAATGCTCAGTAGCGCGGGGGGCAGAAACGCATGGCTGAGGTGCTGATCCAGCAACTCGACCAATTGCAGCGGATCGCGGCGCTGGTCTTCGCTGGCGACTACCAGTTCGGCGCCGCTGAGCAGGGTCGGGAAAATGTCGATCACCGACGAGTCGAAACTCAGCGTCGAGAACTGCAGCACGCGGCTGTGCTCGGACAGACCGACATAGTCCGCGTACCAGGCCGTGAAGTGGCTGAGATTGCGCTGACTGAGCATGACCCCCTTCGGGTGGCCCGTTGTGCCGGAGGTGTATAACGCCATGCAAGGCGCGTCGCTTTCCGGATGCCGTTGCATCAGCGACTGAGGCGTCGGGGTGGCATCGATGTCACTGATGTCCAGCCCTGGCAGGCATTGACCGGCCAGCGGATGTTGCCCGTCGTGCAGCAGCAGGCAGGCCCCTGAGTTGTCCAGAATGTACTGCTGGCGCTGCAGCGGCTGGCTGGGATCGAGCGGCAGATAAACGGCGCCGCTTCCGAGAATGGCCAGAATCCCCGCAAACAGCGCGGTAGATTTCGGCAGGCAGATCCCGATCACCAGCGGTTCGCCAGCGGACGACGTGATCAACGTCTGGATGCGCTTCTGGATCGCGACACTGTGCGCGCGCAGGCGGTCGTAGCTGATGCGCTCACCGTCGACGGTCAGCGCGATTCGGCCGCCGAAACGGCTGAAGCTGTTGTCCAGCCGCGTGACCAGAGGCTGCTGCGCAACGCTGAGCAAATGCGGCTGCGCGGTCTGATTGAAGCGATGCTCGAATGCCAGCCGGTCAAGCCGTTGCAGGCTTTCCTGCCATTCACTGTGAGGTGGCTCGACGCGCGCCAGGCGGGTGAAGTGTTCAGGATCCCGAGAAAAGCGGCTGACCAGTAACGCCACGGTTTCAATCAGCATTGCAGTGGCCGTGTCGGCCAGCATGCGACCATTGCCTGACGATTGAGGCGCCACAGGCTCGCGGACAATCAATCGTTGTGCGGTTGCCGAACCTGCCCAGCACAGCAACTCAAGACACGGCAGACCGGGTTGAAGATCGGCTGTCACGCCGACTCGCAGTCCCAGATGAACGTCCGATCTGATCGCTTTGATGACGGCGTCCGCAGCGTCGAGGGTGCCGTCCTCGATAACGATCGAAGCCTGGCGCAACGGGGTCTGTTCCAGTGGGTGGGTGTCGTTCAGCTGGTGAATGAGATGCCCGTGGGCATCCAGTTCTTCGCTCAGTTCGGCCAAGGCGCGGCTGCGGCCAATGAGGACGATCTCGAGGCGTTTCATTGCACGCCTCCTGCCGGCAGATAGTCAGCCAGAGCGTGTTGCACGCAAGCGGATTCAAGCATCGAGCTGGTTCTGAAAAACCGCACGATGTTACCCACCAACGGGTGATGGCGATTGATCGGGAAACTCATCGCCTGGGTTTCGTCCTTCAGCGCCTGTTTGATCGTCTCCTCAATGGGCAAGCTGTCGATCAGCACGAAATCGAAGGACTTTTGAATGTCGTTGGTCAGATATTGAGCAATGAATACCGGCATGATCTGCGCGATGGTCTGCTTGTCCTGCTCAGGCGCGGCGTGCCAGTAGATGCGGACCAGCCGGGCCCAGAAGCCTGAGTGGCGCCCCTCATCGAGCAAGTGATCGGCCATCAGGCCTTTGATCGATTGCTTTACGGTGTCGTCCTTGGCGAACGCGGCGACATCATTGGTCACCGTATTTTCGGCAATGGCAACGCAGATCAGCTCCACGGCGCTGCGCAAGTGGTCCGGCGCCAGATCGAGCGCTGCAGGAATGGCTCGGCTGAGTTCGATTTCTAGCGGCAACTGAATCGGCTGGATGCCGGTCAGTGCGATGGTCTGCTGCATGAAGTCCATGGCAACCAGCGCGTGATAGTCCTCGTCCACCACCACCGTCATCGCGTCATAGCGGCAGGCGAAGGGAAAACGGATCGCGAAGTTGTCCTTGGCGATACTGCGCGCAGTTCTGTCGACGATTTCCGTCTCGAAAATCACCACGTCGTTGATGAACTTGTACAGGCTCTGAACCAGTGCGAAATCGCGCAGTTGAGGGCATTCACGGGTGAACGTTTCGCTGAGCACCAGCGGCTGGCGGCTCAGCGGGTAGATGAGTTTTTCATCATTTTCGACGATGCGGCGCGGGCGAGTGCGGATCGTTGCACGGCCTTCCCAGGCATCGACGAAGGACAGGTAGTCTTCGGCTTTCATGATGTCATCCTTGTGTGGAGAACGAAGGGAACTGACGCAGCGAGAGGGTCATGCGCTGACCTCCCGCGCCGGCTCGCGCATGCTCACGCGCAGCGCGTCCCACAAGGCCAGGCGGCTTTCCACTGCAGTGATGGCGGCGTCGTAGACCTCAAGCTCGCGCTGCGCGTCACCGTCCACCAACCGGTCCAGCAGGGACTCGGCGGCAGGGCCGTGATCTTCGGAATCCACCTCGATATGGCGTTCCAGGTAATAGCGAAAGGTTGGTGCCTGATTGGCGGTAATGCCCCAGTCGTCGAGAATGCTCTGAAACATCTGTGGGATAACGCTCTCGCGTCCATGCAGAAAAGCAGCCGCCACTTTGTGGGCAGGCGCGTTGAGTGCGATGTCGAGCGTGTCCTTCACGAAGCGGGAGGCCGCTCGGTTGGCGCCCACGCTGTCCAGCGCCGTTTCGTAATGCACGCCCTCTTGTTGCAGCGCCACGAAACGCTCGACCCGTGCTGTGCTGGCGCCGACTTCCCGCATGGCGTCCAGGTACAGCTCGAAATGACTGTAATGGCCGTGATCCAGTCGGTCGTCGGACTCCTCGCCCAGCACGATCTCGTTGATCAGCCGTGCGGCTTTCGGATCCTTGGGTGGAAGCCAGGGCAACTGCGTGCAACTGAGCTCCTGCTGCAAGCGTTTGGTCAGCGACATGAAATCCCAGACGGCGAAAACGTGTGCCTCCATAAACCGTCTTAGAACATCCAATGAATCGATTTCGGAAAATATCGGGTGCGAGCTTAGTTCCGATTTCTTGCGCGATAAAAGTTGCTTCTGTTCGTTCATGTTGACGTCCTTGATAGTAGAAATATGCCTCGCGTCGGCCATTGTTTTTGCCATGTCATTCAATGTTCGAGTCATGCGGTTAATACGGTGCATGATCGACTGAACATAAACTTTCGGCGAGCCGGGGCCGCGAACACTTACTTCGTGAATGGTTGGTGCTACGGCTTGGAAGCCCTTGTTTTACAGGCGTTGGCGCTCTTCGGTATGCGGGGCCGGATAAAGGATCCGCAGATTTGCAGGGCGACGAGAAAACGTTAATGCACTTTCAAATAAGTCTGCAAACACTTTTTCACACTATTTTTAATAACCCTGATTCACGCATGAAGTGGGCTGATAAAACTTTAATAAAAAGTTTTATTGGGTCGAGCGCCGCCCTTCCAACTTATTAGAGTCAGAATGGAAATAATGAACGAATACCTCGTTCAGAGCTGCGCTTTTACTGAACAATCGGATTAGGGATTTTTTTGGTCTGGGCAACGTGAAGGGCATCCTCCATCGTCCCGCCCAATGCATTGCTCCTTTTCGCAGCTCCATGACGAACGCGTTTGCGGAAACCGACTGCAGACCGGTCCACCGCTCGAGTTTGCCTGAAAGACGAGAGCGCGCCGCATGGCGGCGCGCAGAAATCACTGAGTGTGAAATTCAGGATGTGGAGAAGCGAGCTTCATGAACAGGAGGCTTGCCGGGGAGGAGGGTGAACCGCTGCAGTCGCAGGCCGGCCCGGAATTGTCAGTTGCTGAGCAATCCCAGGTGGGTATTGATGATGTGAAGGAGCCGGTTACGTTGGGATTTGAAGAAGTCATTGGTGCCGGGCAGTTCGATCAGCTCGAACTCGCGACGGGTGAAGCTGCGCCAGTTCATCATGCTGGCGGCGGTGTCGATCTTGTCGTCGCTGCCATAAAGGGCCGTCAGCGGAATGTCCAGGTCCTCGTCAGGGCAACGGGACCAAAGCTCCGCGAGTTTCAGATCGTTGCGCACCATTGGCTCGAACAATGCCATCAGCCGTTTGTCCTGAAGGGTCGTCTGCGGCAGCAGCCCGAGTTTGATCAGTGCCTGGATGAAATCATCCTTGGGCAGCGTATGCAGATAGGGCGACGGCTGCTGGCTGTCCGGGCTGCGGCATCCGGCGATAAAGAGGTGGCGCGTCATGTTCGGGTATTGAGCCTGCGCCAGCCTCGCCATTTCATAAGCGACCCTTGCGCCAAAGCTTTGCCCATAAAACGCATGCGGCTCATTCAGATAGGGTTTCAGAGCTAGGAAAGTGTCCTCGATCAATGGCGCCCATTGATCGTAGGGCGTTTCCTTGCGACGGCTGCCATGCCCAGGCAGGCGCAGTGTGACCAGTTCGATGTGATCGGCGAGGCTGTTCGACCAGTCCCGAAACTGCTCTGGATCGCCGCCGGCGCGGGGAAAGCAGATCAGGCGCGTCCTGACAGGTTGTCCGGAATTGACCACCATCAACCATTTGTTCTTTACGGCGTACACAAGGCTTCCCCAACCTGCCGGGCAGGCTTTTTGAGTGGGGCCGGGTCCTTCGGCGCGAGCGCCGACCAGCAGCGCTCGGTATCCCCGTGCCTCATGCGGTCAGGCGGGCTGACCGCAAGCAGGGGAGCGATAGAGGGAGGGTAAGCAGTCGCCGCTCACTCCCGTTGAACCCTCACTGAGCGAGGGCGCGCTTCCTTGACGCCGTGGCGGGTCTGGCGACTTCCGCTGGACGGTCTTTGAGATAGGTGTTGATCGCTTCCACACCGCGATTGAGGTGATGAGTCAGGGCGTCGACGGTTGCAGCCACATCGCCTGATTCAGCCAGCTGAAGCAGATCCAGGTGGTCACGCTGAGACAACTTGCCCAGATTCATGTACTTGAGATTGAAGCGCAGAAAACGCTCCTCCTCGTTCAAGCCGTCTTCGACGAGCTTGAGCAGCCTTTTATTCGTAGCGCGCGAGTACAGCGTCATGTGAAACAGGCGATTGAACGTGCCCATTTTCGTGTAGTCGGTTTCAGTTTCGAGCTGTTCGATGTACTCACGAGCCTTGCCGATGTCCTCTGCGGTGAGCAACGGAATCGATTGGCGCAACGCCTCTGACTCCAGCAGGATGCGCAGGGCGTAGGCGTCGGTCGCGTCTTCGTTGATCAGCGGTGCGACCACGGCACCTTTGTGGGTTTCTACCCGCAGCAGCGATTGCGCTTCGAGCTGGCGCAATGCTTCGCGCACGGGCATGCGGCTGACTCCGAACAGCGTCGCCAGTTCTTGCTGACGCAGCGCGATACCCGCTGGAAGACGGCCATCGAGAATTGCGCTGCGCAGCTTCTCCTCAATGACAGCTCGTGCCAGATGAGCAGGCGGCTGTTCGTCGCCCAGCGTTTCCCGCAGAAATTGTTCTTTCTCAGTCCTGCGCATCGACTAATTCTTCTTCCATTGATCAGGCTTTGGATCCAATAGAACACTAGATTCCTCAGCGAGCGTTGTCAAACCTTGAAACAGGTTTACTGGCCCGTCGGGCGCGGCATTCTACAAGGCTTTCTGGCAGTCATGTGCGTGCGTTGTTTCCTCTCGGGAAAACCATCGCGCGACGGAAAACAGGCGCCAATGCGTTGATTATCAACGCTTGCACGCACAGCCAATCAAAGTCATTGAATCGCAAGCCAATGATCGCCAGATGCCAGTATTCTCGCTTGATTGGTGGGCTTTCAGCGAGTACCTCTGGTCGATCCTTGACCAGTTGGAAGAATGAGTGGAAGCAGAAGTTGTGGCAGGCGTTCAGGCGAGACCGGCGGCAGGTTGGGAATGGGCTGCCGCCGGTAAGTCGCAGGCTGTCGGGCGTGGCCGGGTTACACGTATCGGCCGGTGACGAAGTGCTGAACATCATTGAAGCCTGGCGTCGAGGCGTGGCCCGGTGTTACCAGCGAATCAATGAACGCCTCGTCCTCAGCCGTGATGTTCACCGACAGCGCCTTGGTGTAGCTGTCCCATTGCTCTTCGGTGCGTGGCCCGACGATAGCCGACGTCACCGCCTGATTGTTCAGGACCCAAGCGATGGCGAATTCGACCAGACCGACGCCTTTGTCTTTGGTGTAAGCCTGCAGTTTCTGCGCGATGTGCAGCGACTCCTGGCGCCATTCGGTTTCCAGTATGCGCTTGTCCTGACGCCCGGCGCGGGTGCTGCTGTCGGGCGTTACGTCGGGCGCATATTTGCCGCTGAGCACACCACGTGCCAGCGGGCTGTAAGGCACCACGCCCAGACCGTAGAACTTGGCGGCAGTGATCTGCTCAAGCTCGGCCTGGCGGTTGACGATGTTGTACAGCGGCTGGCTGATCACCGGCTTGTCGACACCCAGACGCTGGGCGACGTTGACCACTTCGGCGATGCGCCAGCCACGGAAGTTGGACACGCCCCAGTAGCGAATCTTGCCTTCGCGGATCAAGTCGCCGATCGCCGAAACGGTCACTTCCAACGGCGTGCTGTGGTCTTCCTTGTGCAGGTAATGAATGTCGATGTAATCGGTATCGAGCCGGCGCAGGCTTGACTCGATCTCGTTGAAGATGTGCTTGCGGTTGAGCCCGCTGGTGTTGGGAGCCGTGTTGCCTGAGCTGCTGCCGACCTTGGTGGCCAAGACCCATTCACTGCGACGTTTGGCGATGGCTTCGCCGACGATTTCTTCCGAGCGTCCGGCGTTATAGACGTTGGCCGTGTCGATGAAGTTGACGCCCTGATCCCATGCCTTGTCGATGATGCGCAGGGATTCTTCAGTGCTCGTCTGCACGCCGAACATCATGGAGCCCAGCGTCAGCGTCGATACCTTGAGGCCGGATTGGCCAAGAATGCGGTGATTCATTGCTCGATATCCTTTTCGTCAGGAAGTGGAAATCAGGACAGTCTGGGTCAGGCTCGCAAGAGGTCTTGTAAAGGCCATTCAGACCGACAGCTCTGGGCCGGACATACTCGCCTGTTTGTAGCGGATTTGAAAAGTGACAATTTTGCTCGGATGCCGATCGTGCAGGGGCGTGGCTTGTCCCGCGAGCATCGGTTCTACAACGACGTTGTCGCCGATCCCGGAGCACGCCGCGCTCCTACAAGTGAGTCGCTGGCCTTGCGTTGCGCCCCGCCAGAAAACACAGCGTTCCGCCGACCGCCGTGAGGCACGCGAGCACATAAAACATCGTCGGCGCGGGCGCGTTGATTAATAAGTAACCACAAATGACCGGGCTCATGGCGCCCCCGAAGGCGGCCAGGTTTTGCGCGCCGAGATAGCTGCCGCGCAGATGCTCGGGCGCGATGGTGTCAACAAACAGATATTCGGCCGGGTAGATGATCATTTCCCCCAGCGTGAACACGAACATTGCCGCGCACCAGGCCAGCGTGGTGTGGGCGAAGCTAAAGCCGATCAAGCCGATGGCGAACAGCGCCGTGCCCAGGCAGATCCAGTAGGGCAACTGCTCGCGCTTGAGGAAGCGACCGATCTGATACTGCATCAGGATAACGGTCACTGCGTTGCAGGCCAGTACCGCCGAGAGGATCTTGAGCGCTTGCTCCGGGGTGTGAGTGACCAGCAGGAACTGCGACAGATAGAGCGTGTAACGCCCATGCACAATCGTGCTGAGCAAGCTGCCGCCGGTGAACAGAATCAGCGTGCGATCGTTTTTCAACGTGATGAGCGTATCGACGAAGCTGCGCGGCGGGTTCTCTCGATTCCCTGTGGTGGGCGGGATGCCGATCATGAGAAAGACGCTGACGAATGCAATGGCGCTGGCGATCAGGAACGGTGCCAGCGGCAATTGCCCGGCGATCACGACGCCGAGCATCGGGCCTGTCGCATAGCCGATATTGGTGAGCGTGTATCGCAGCGAAAACACCTTGGCCCGTTGGCCGATGGGCAAATTCTCGCTGATGATCGCTTTGGAGCCGATAAGAAACAGCGCTGAAGCGGTTTCAGTAATGACCAGCGTCAATGTGGTGAGGTAGACATCGTGGGCGAAGGTCAGCAGCGTGAACCCGACCGAGCTTGAGAGCATGGCGAGGATCAGCAGTTTGCGCTTTTCGAGCCGATCAATGATGTAGCCGCCATACAGCCCGAGCAGCGTCGCGAGGAACACCGCCACGCCCATCAGCAGCCCGACGTCCTGCTGATTCAGGCCGAGCCGGGTACTGAGAAACAGCGTCAGCAGAGGGCTGGTCATCGCCCGGCTCATGACGATCGTGAGCGAGCAGACCATCAGCCGGCGAATGACGAGGGAGTAGGTGGCCACTGTTGTTCCTATGTCCTTGTCCAAACCTTGGCACGACAGGCGACGCACGCCTCAGCGGCTCGGCCGATTGTCGGCCGCCTGGAGGCTGGCGCGGCCTTGAAGGCGCAGGCCTGCTCACGATCGCAATGGGTCAGATACGCAGGGGTTAAATGACACCACGCCATCGCGGGCAAGCGTGCTTCTACCGGCATCGTCGTGCGAAATCGTCCATGTGGGCTCGCGCCGTTGCTTACTTGCCCTGATTCATCTCGATCTTGCTCACGGCGCCGTGCTCAAGATCCCACTTCTTCAGGATCTTGCCGTAGGTGCCGTCGTCAACCATCGACTGCATCGCTTCGGCGATGGCTTTGGCCAGTTCCGGGTCGGACTTGCTGACACCAAGCCCGGTGAACTGTTTGGATATCGCCACGCCGAGCGGCTTGTACGTGTCCTTCTCCTGAGACATGAGGTACGGAAGGGTTTCGCTGCCTTGCATGGCCGCATCCAGACGACCCTGACGCAGCTGCGCGCGGGCGTCGGCCGAACCTTCCGAACCGCTGACGACGATGGCTGGCTTGCCCTTCGCTTCGCAGTTCTCCTTGCTCCACGCGGCAATCTCCGCCGGCCATGTGGTGCGACGGCTGGTCCCGACTTTCTTGCCACACAGGTCTTCAGGCTGGTTCAGCTCGGTATTTTTGGTCAGCGTGTAAAGCTGCGGGCCGCTGGTGAAATAGTCGATGAAGGTCACCGACTTCTGACGCTCGGCAGTGTCGGTCATACCCGACAGAATGATGTCGAAACGCTTGGTGACCAAACCGCTGACCATCTGCTCGAATGCGGTTTCCTGCCACGTGACTTTCACGCCCAGGCGCTCGGCGAGGGCGTTGCCCAGATCGACGTCCAGACCGGTCAGCGTGTTGGTGCTGGTGTCCTTGAAATCCATCGGCGGGTAGTTCGGCACGATAGCGGCGGTGATTTCGCCTTTGTCCTTGATGCTGGCTGGCACCTGCGCGAATGCGGAGGTGGAGGCCATCAGACCGAGGAGCAGGGAGGGGATGATGATCTTTTTCATGGTCGTTCTCGTTTGTTCTGGTTTAGGTGCGAACGGCAGAAATAAAGCTTTGGGTTCTTGGGTTTTGTGGACTTATTAGAATGTCTTCGGGGCTTCCGGCCTCCACAATCTGGCCTCCGTCCATGAACACCATGCGGTTGGACACTTCGCGGGCGAAGCCCAGTTCATGGGTCACGACGATCATCGTCATGCCGCTCTGCGCAAGGTCGCGCATGACCGACAGCACCTCGCCCACCAACTCTGGATCGAGGGCGGAAGTGGGTTCGTCGAACAGCATCAGTTTGGGACGCATCGCCAGCGCCCGGGCAATCGCGACGCGTTGCTGCTGGCCGCCGGACAGCTCGACGGGATACGAGTGACGCTTGTCCGCCAGGCCGACGCGAGCCAGCAACTCGACCGCCTCGTCGTGAGCTTCCTTGGGCGATCGTTTGAGCACCTGAATCGGCCCTTCGACGACGTTCTGCAATGCCGTCATGTGCGGAAACAGGTTGAAGCGCTGAAACACCATGCCGGTGCTCAGACGCTGGCGCGCGATCTGTGCGTCGGTCAGTTCATGCAGCTTGTTGCCGACAATGCGATAGCCGACCAGCTCGCCGTCGACCCACAGGCCGCCCTTGTCGATCTTTTCCAGCTGATTGACGCAGCGCAGCAACGTGCTCTTGCCCGATCCCGAGGGGCCGATGATGCACAGCACTTCGCCTTGCTCGACCTCGATGCTGACGTCTTTGAGGGCGTGGAACTGGTCGTAGTATTTGTTCAGGCCGACAGCTTTGACGATGCTTCTCATGTGACTTTTGTTCATGGGGCAGCTCCTGGGCCTGACTTACGAAGGCTTGCCGGCGCCGCGCGCAAAACGCAGCTCCAGACGGCTTTGGCCGAACGACAGCACCGTGACCACGGCCAGGTACCAGATCCCTGCGACGATCAGCAGCTCCATGACCCGGGCGTTGGCGTAGTAGATGTTCTGCGCGTTGTGCAGCAATTCGGAATACTGGATCACGCTTGCCAGACTGGTCATCTTGACCATGCTGATGAATTCGTTGCCCACCGGTGGAATGATCACCCGCATGGCCTGGGGCAGAATCACCCTGCGCAGCGCTTGCAGGCGTGGCATGCCGATCGACTTGGCAGCCTCGTACTGACCGGTGTCCACCGACAAAAGCCCGGCTCGCACGACTTCGGCGGTGTAGGCTCCCTGGTTGATGCTCAGCCCCAGCAGGGCCGCGACGAAGGGCGTCATCAGGCTCACGGTGTCGAGCTGAAACACGCCGGGAATACCCATCACCGGGAAGATCAGCGCCAGGTTGAACCAGAGCAACAGCTGCAGGATCAGCGGTGTGCCGCGAAACAGCCAGGTGTAGGTAATCGCCACGTAGCGCAGGATAGGATTGGCCGACATGCGCATGATCGCAGTGATCACGCCGATCACCACGCCGAGGATCATCGCCAGAATGGACATGATGATGGTGTTGAGCAGCCCCCACAGAATCGCCTGTGAGGTGAGGAACTGGCCGATATAGGCCCACTCGATCTGCCCGTTGGCGAAGGCGCGGGCCAGTCCGGCCAAGGCAACGACGATCAGCGTGGCAAAGAAAATCCGTCCGTAATAGCGACGCGGGACGTGCTCGTATTGAGTGATGTCGAACTCGTTTTCAGTCTTCTTGCGTTCGGCTTGCAAACGTTCCGCCTGGTTCTGGTTCATGGTGAGTCTCCGAAGCTGTGTGCAGGCCGCGCATGATCATCCGCAGCGAAGGCGAGGTCCGGGCATCAAGGGGCGGCGTGAACACGCACCTGAGGCGGGGCATTCGCTGAGGATCCAGGGCAGTTGAGCGTTGCGAGTCCTGATCGAAGTGTCAGGTTTATTATCGTTAGAGTAAGGCCCGGTTCATTGAGCAGGGCGTCGAGCGGATGGTTGCCAATCGCCATTTTCTGTGTTCTTTATTATCTATCGGGCATGTTTTTGTTGTGGGGCAAAGCCTGTTGAATATAACGGGCGAGGTAAATAAGCATTATGGAAACTCCACTTTCCACTTCTGGAAACTTGCCATCCAGACCGGGAAACCGTCCTGCGCTTACTCTGAGCGGGATGGACTTCAAGCTGCTTCGGGTGTTCCAGGCGGTGGTTGAAGCGGGAGGATTCAGCGCTGCGCAGAACGAGCTGAACGTGGGCCTGGCGGCGATCAGCAAGCAGATTTCCGACCTTGAAATTCGCATTGGCATGCGCCTCTGCACCCGTGGCCGGGAAGGGTTTCATCTCACCGAGGAAGGCAAGCTCGTCTATCAGGCGGCCATCGAACTATTTGCCTCTGTGGACAGTTTCAGAGACCGGATAAGTTCGGCGCAGAACGAGTTGATTGGTGATCTGAGTATTGGCGTTATCGACAATACGCTGTCCGATAAAAGTTCATCGTTAATTAACGCGCTCAGAGTAATGCACGACGAAGCGCCAAAAGTAAGATTGCGTCTGCAAGCGTCGCAACTCGATGAAATCGAGCGGGGCATGGTCGAGGGTCGGTTGAGTCTTGGCATCGTGCCGGTTTATCAGCGCCGCGAAGAATTCGATTATTTCGAGCTCTATGAAGAAACATCGCACGCCTATTGCGCACAGGGCCACCCGTTGTTCGAGGCCGACGACAGCACGCTGGATATCGACAGCCTGCGTCATTGTCAGGTGGTCAATCATCGCTACGCGATCCATCGCGACAAGGCCAGTTTCGTCAATCACGACAGTCAGTCCGCGTCGGCCTCGCAGGTGGAGGCCGTTGCAATGTTGATCCTGACGGGTCGGTTCATCGGCTTTCTGCCCGAGCACTACGCACGGCCACTGGTGCGCGATGGGCAGTTGCGTGCGTTGCGCCCTGATCTCATTCACCTGAGCACGCCTTTCAACCTCATCCTGCGCCATAACGCTCCGCGCAGCCCGTTGGTCAAAGCCTTCGCACAGGCGCTTGGCGTGGATCTGAAACGGCTGGTTTGAAGCTGATGGCGTGCGCGCGCACCCTGAGCACGGTCTCCGGTTGCGCTGGATTCTCGACGCCGGCAAGCAAGCCGGAGCGCGTCGGGAATCCCGCTCAGAGAGCTGCGGGACTTGCGCTCAAGGCTTAGAAATCAACGGTCGCCGACACCTTCAACGTCCGCGGCTCACCTTGGGTCAGGTAGTTGTTGGCGGTCGATGCGGAGGCCCAATACGCTTTGTTCGCGACGTTCTCGACGTTGGCGCGCAGCGTGATGTATTTGTCGTCCGCCTTGAAGCCATAACGCGCGCCGAGATCCACCCGCGTCCAGGACGGGATGCTCAAGGTGTTGTCGGCATTGACGTACTCGCCACCGGTGCGCAGCATCCGCCCGCTCAACGCCGCGCCTTCGATGCCCGGCACATCCCAGTCGGCGCCCAGGTTGTACTGGAAGCGCGGTACGCCGGCCGCGCGATTGCCGTCGGTGGCACCGCCGCTGGTTTTGTCGAGTTCGGTGTGCATGAAGGTTGCACCGGCCAGCAGACGCAAGCCGTCGACAGGCTCGCCGAAGACGTTCATCTCGACGCCTTTGTTGACTTGTTCGCCGTCGACGCTGAATACATTGCTGCGGCTGGTCGAGCTGTTGGGCTGCTCGATGCGGTACACGCCCAGCGTTGCACCGTAAGTGTCCCCATCAAACTTCACGCCCGCTTCAACCTGTTTGCTGCGCTTTGGCGGAAACACCTCGTTGGGATTCGCGGCGCTGGCGGGCGACGTTGGCCCCTGGGCCAGGCCCTCAATGCGGTTGGCGTAGAACGACACATTTTCCCAAGGCTTGACCACCAATCCATACACCGGGGTGGTGATGGATTTGTCGAAGGACGGATTACGCGCCCCGGACGACGTGTTCCAAGAGTCGATTTCCATCGTCTGCCGACGCACACCTACAGTCAGCAGCACCCGATCATCGATGAACCCCAGCGTATCGGACACAGCAGCGCTCTTGATGCGGTTTTTACCGACGATCCGCGGATCATGAATGTCGCTGCCAAAGTAGGTGTTGGTAGGCCGCGGAAGCTGCACGGGATCATAAATATTATTCGGCGGACGATTGGCCTGCAGAATCGCCTCGAACGAGGAACGTTGCTCGCCCCAGATGCCTGACAGGCCAAAGTTCATCTGGTGGGTAACCGGACCTGTATTGAAGTGACCGTTCAACCCGGCAATGGCGCTCTTGTTGTCCTCGTCGTGAGGAGAGTAAAGGAAACCGGTCTTGGCCGTGCCGGACTTGTCGCTGACATACAGGGACGAGTATTCGCCGTTCTCACGGGTATGTTTCGCTCCAGCGCCTGCGTAGGCCGTCCAATAGTCGTTCAGGTCGTATTCACCGTTGACCATGCCGTAAGTGTCTTCCAGCTGCGACCACGTCCAGTTTTGAGCGTAATTGTCCTTGGCAGAAGGCGCGTGCGGTACGGCCGTGCCGTTGGGATAAACCACCGAGCGGCCCTGATTGATGCGCTCTTTCTGATAGCCGAAATCGGTGGACAGACGCAGCCGCTCGCCTCGGTAGTCCAGTGCCACAGCAATCAACTGCGAACGTTTGGTTTCGTCATCAATCGCTGTCTCGCCGCCATGCTGGGCGAGGTTCACGCGGGCGCCGAAACGGTTGTCTTCACCGAACCGCGTGCCCAGGTCCAGGTGGCCACCCACCTGACTGTCGCCGGTGTAGTCCAGCGTCACGCTGCGGGTCGGCTTGTCTTCGGCGCGCTTGGGCACGATGTTGACGCTGCCTCCGATGCCGCTGCCTTGCGGGGCAACACCGTTTACGAAGGCGTTCGGACCCTTGAACAGCTCGACGCGCTCGACCGCTTCAGTGGTGATGATCTGGCGCGGAAGCAGGCCGTACATGCCGTTGAACGCAATGTCGTCCGTCTGCAGCGGCAAGCCGCGAATCGTGAAGACCTGAGAGAAGTTGCCGAAGCCTGCCGACTGACGCACCGAGGCGTCGTTGAGCAATACGTCGCCCAGCGTTCTGGCCTGCTGATCAGCGATGGTCTTGGAGGTGTAGCTGACCACGCTGAAAGGCACATCTTTGATGTCCTGATTGCCCAGTACGCCGAGCCGAGCCGAGCGCGCGACCTGGCCGCCAGCGTAAGTATCCGCCTGAGCACCCAGTTCACCGTCGACAGTCGTCGCGCCCAGTTGCACAGCGTCGCCGACATTGACTTGCGGAGCGACCGTGTAGCCATTGGCGCCGGTGCTGATGAGTGAGAATCCGCTGCCGTTGAGCAGCTGTGCAAAGCCAGATTGCACGGTGTATTCGCCCTGCAAGCCAGCACTGTTGTGGTCATTGAGCAGCTTGGCATCGAACGACAGCGGTACGCCGGACATCGCGGCGAATTGCGCAAGCACATTGCCCAGCGGACCGGGCGCGATGGAATAACTGCGCATCCCGCTTGTTTGGGCAGCCTCTGCCGCCATCACGCTATGGGTCGGCAGCAACGCCGTCAGGGCCACGGCCAGACTCAGTGCCTTAACCTTAAAGCGAGTAGGACTCATTCTTGGAGAGTGATGGTGCGGCCTGAAAGTCATTCGGCAATCCTGTCGACGCAAAGAAAGTGTGGGGGTCTCTTGCACACCGAACGACAGGGAAAAAGGTATCAGCGAAAGTCGATATTTTTTGGTATGCAGCCAATCCGGGGCTTGTCAGTCGTGACGACCGGGTCAGCCGCGCGGCTCAACCGCCACCCAATACCGTGTCAGGCTGGTGACGTTGATCGGCATCGTTTGCTGCAACAGGCGCAGGCTGGCGTCGGTATCGCGCAGCGAAAATGCACCGGAAACCCTCAGATCCGCCACCGAATCGTGACAGCGCAAGACACCCGGGCGATAGCGACCCAGCTCCGTCAGCAAGTCCGCCAGGCGCATGTTTGTGGCGACCATCATGCCGTTCTCCCACGTCATGCTCGCCATATCCAGCGGCTGCACTGGATAGGCGCTGACAGAACCGAACGCGCTTTGCTCGCCTGCCTTGACGATCACCGCCTGACCGCCGCCGACCGGCCGCATTTCCACTGCGCCTTCCACCACTGCCAGGCGGCTCATCTGATCCTCGACGCGCACGCTGAAACGCGTGCCCAGCGCCCGGGCCGTGCCATGCCGCGTCTGAACAATGAAAGGGCGATAGGTCGGCGATGGGTCCTTTGCTGTGGTGATCAGCACTTCGCCGGTGAGCAATTTGATGCGTCGCTCATTGGCGTTGAAGGCGATGTTCAGTGAACTGCCAGTGTTGATCAGCATCTGCGTGCCATCCGGCAACGTCAGGTTTTTCTGCTCGCCGATGGCGGTGTGCTGATCGGCCATCCATTCCTGCCACGGCAGCTCGCGCTGCGCCAGCCAGATCGCCGGGCCCGCCAGCAGAAACAGGCCGATGCGGTTGAGCGCCTGACGTCTACCGATGCTTTTATTGCGGCCAATGCGTTTGATCGTATCGCTGGCAATCGAGCCCGGCACCGCGCGGAAGTCGCCGATGATGGCTTCTGCCCGCTGCCAGGCCTGAGCATGTTGAGCGCTGCGTCCGCGCCAAAGCGCTACGGCGCGGTGGTCTTCCTCAGTCGCGGCGCCGGATTGCAGCTGCACCAGCCAGTCAGCGGCTTCGCCCAGGATCTGCGGATCGATAGGATGATTCATCACGCCACGCTCAGGCAGGCGAGGAATGCGTCGCGCATGTAGCGCTTGATCGTGATCAGGGACACGTTGAGTTCGCTGGCGATCTGCGCATAGGTCATGCCGTCGATCTGCGACATCAAGAACGCCTGACGTGTCTTTTCCGGCATTTCACGCAGCATGGCGTCGATGCGATACAGCGCTTCGAGAATCAGCCAGCGGGTTTCCGGCGACGGCACTTCAGGCTCAGGCAGGTGGGCAATGGTCTCCAGATAGGCGCGCTCGACATCCTGTCGGCGCCAGCGATCGATCACCAGGCCCTTGGCAATGTGCGTCAGCAGCGCGCGTGGCTCCGCGCCCAGGTTGGCGGGGCTTTGTCGGGTGAGCAGGCGGATGAACGTGTCATGGGCCAGATCGGCTGCATCGCAGCGATTGCCCAGCTTGCGATCCAGCCAGCGCTGTAGCCAGCCATGGTGTTCGCAATACAGGTTCTGGACATGCAGATTGAGCGATCGATCGATTGACGACATAGGGACCACTAGAACATACCGGGCATCCTTGCCGGATGTAATTAAGAATTGATCGCATTCTATAGTCGACACGAGAGCGCTGGCAATTTCATTCTGCGCAGGCGATATCGTCCGCAAGACGGCTGTTCAGGCAATTCAATGACCGAACAGCCGCGTTGCGAGCGCATTCACAACCTATGTACTGCTGGCGTTTTCACATAGCTGGCAGAATCAGTCGCGGTAACCCGGCAGGCCCCAGTCTTCCAGCGGGAATTGCGCCAGTGAATCCAGGATCAGGTCGGCATGGGCATACTGCTCGACGGGCATATGCGAATCCGGAACGGCCACCGCATACATGCCTGCGGTCTTCGCGGCTGTCACGCCGAAAGGCGAGTCCTCGAACACCAGGCAGTCTTTTGGGTCCACGCCCAGGAAGCGAGCGGCGACGAGAAAGATATCCGGCGCAGGTTTGGCAGCTGTCACGTCCTGATGATCAGCCGTCACGACATGCCGAAACAGCTCGAACCACGGACGATGATTGCTCGTTTTCACATTGAAGTAATGAAGCGAGGAGCTGGTGCCCACGGCAATCGGAATATTGTGCTCAGCCAAGTGCCGCACCAGAGTCTCGGCCCCAGGCATCGGTTGCGCGTGGGGAAAGCGCTCGTCGAGCATCGGCTGGCGCACGGTCAGGAATTCCTCAGCGGACATCGGCAATTCCAGAGCGCTGATCACGTAGTCGGCGAAATCCTGTGAGCCACGACCGATGGAATGCTGCTTCACCGCCCAGTCGAAGGTTTTCCCGTGCCAGTTGGCGATGGTGTTGGTCACCTCGGTGTAGATGCCTTCGGTGTCCAGCAACAGGCCATCCATGTCGAAGATCACCGCTTTGATCGGTCCCTTGGGCTTTTGCGCATCGCTCATCTCATCGATCCCGTTTGCAAATTGACGTTCAGCCTAACGTTTCGAGGAACGCTGTGGCTAGGGGCGACTCCCGTTCATCGCGGCTGCAAAACGTCCTCATCAAGTGCTAATCTCGCGGGCTCTCGGCAGCCAGAAATGCTGCCCGGCGCGCGCACCGATGCGCTGAAACCCTGCGGGGTCACGGAAGACACGACCCCTCTTCAAGAACGGACATCTTCGAGTCGACACATGAAAAAATCAGTCAACATTGCCGTAGGCGTCATCGTGGTTGCAGGCGCTCTGGTCACCGCCGGTGCCTGGTATACGGGAGTTCGTCTTGAAGGCGTGCTGGGTGATGTCGTTCAGCAAGGTAATCAGCAGATGCAGGCCGCGCTCGTGGGCCAGGAAGCCAGCGCGAGCATCGAATTGCTGTCACTGGATCGCCATTTTTTCACCAGCACCGCCCATTACAAACTGACGTTCCGCGACCATCAGCTTACTGACGATCAACCCGTGGAACTGTTGTTCGTGGACAACATCGAGCATGGCCCGCTGCCGTGGAGCCGGGTGAAGTCGTTGCAACTGGTGCCGGTCATGGCGGCCAGCAACATGCAGCTGGAAAAGAACATCTACGCCGAAAAATGGTTCGCCATGACCCATGACCAGTCGCCGCTGACGGGCCACTTCAGCATGGGCTACGATCGCGCTGGCTTGGGCCGCATCGACTTTCTGCCATTCGAATTCAGCAGTCAGGAAGGGGATTTCAAGTTCTCCGGGCTGACCCTCAACGCCTCAGCCAGCGGCAACGGCGAGAAGCTCGAAGCCAACGGTCTGCTGGGCAGCCTGGATGTCACCGCGACGTCCGAAGAGGGGCCGGTCAAGCTGTCGATGAAAGACTTCACGTTCAACACCGGCGGCACAAAGGGCCAGTCTGGCTTCTACTTGGGCCACAGCGACGCCAGAGTGAGCGCGTTTACATTCCAGGCCGCCGGTCAGCCTGCAATCGAATTCAAGGACTTCGTCAACACCAGCCTGCTGCAGGAAGTGGAAGGCAACCTCAACGCGCAGGTCAGTTACGACGTCGGCAATATCAGCTTCGACGGGCAGAGCATTGGCTCCTCGCAGATGCTCTGGAAGTTTGCCAATTTCGATATCGCCGCGACCAAGTCGCTGTTCCAGCTGTACCAGGAAAAAATCCAGCCACAGGCGCAGGCGGCCGCAGCGACAGGCCAGTCTTATACGCCGCATCTGAGCGCAGCGGATCAAGCCCAGATTCAAGCTGAGATCGGCAAGCTGCTGACCGCCAAGCCACACATCGAGCTGGAAAAATTCTCCCTGAAGACTGCCAGCGGCGAGAGCCATTTCAACCTGTCGATGGACCTGGGCAATCCGAGTTCGCTCGACCAGCCGGGCGCCGCCTTGCTCAAGCAGTTGCTGACCCGCCTGGACGCGCGACTGGTGGTCTCCAAGCTGATGATCCGGGACCTGGCAGCGTTGCAGGCAAAATCGGCGGGCCTGACCGATCCCGCGGCGATTGCCCAGCAAGCCCAGGGCGCCGCCGAATCCGTAGGTGGTATGGCCGTGATGCTGCAGGTGGGCAACGTCGAGGGCGACAACATCGTCTCCAACCTGCATTACGCCGATGACATGGTGGATTTCAACGGCATCAAAATGACTGCCCAGCAGTTCGCGGCGGCGATGATGGGCAAGTTCGTGATGTTCAATCAGGGGCAGTGAGTTCAAGCGGGGCACCGACTCGGCGCCCCGCTGAACATCTCACATCAAGCGCGTCACGCGCCTTGAGGCTGCTCAAACCGGAGGCTGACGGGCAATCTCGGTTGGCGTTTCGTGTCCTTCTCGTTCGGGCTGAACCGTACGCGATGACATCTCGGCGCGCAGCTGCGGCAGATATTGCGGGTATTGCTTGGCGACAAAGCTGATCAGCCGCTCGCGCATGTGGCAGCGGGCGTCCCAGCTGCGCGACGAATCGGCCGAACTCAGCAGCACCCGCAGCTGCATGGCTTTGGCGGTGGTGTCCGTGACCTGCAGCACGCACACGCGCCCATCCCACAAATGCGGAATATCCCTGCAGATGCGCTCTGTTTCTTCGCGCAACTCTTCCAGCGGCAGTGCGTAGTCGACCCATAAGAAGACCGAGCCAATCAGGCTCGACGTGCTGCGCGTCCAGTTCTGGAAGGGCTTTTCGATGAAGTACTGCAACGGAATCACCATCCGCCGCTCGTCCCAGATTTTCACCACCACGTACGTGCCGCTGATCTCCTCGATCCGACCCCACTCGCCCTCCACGATGACCACGTCGTCCAGCCGAATCGGTTGAGAGATCGCAATCTGCAGCCCGGCAATCAGGTTACCCAACACCGGCTTGGCGGCGAAGCCCGCTGCCAGTCCCGCCAGCCCCGCAGACGCCAGCAGACTCGTACCGATCTGCCTGACCGGCGGAAAGCTCATCAGGATCAAGCCCGTCCCGAACAGCAGCACCAGCACGTTCAGGCAGCGAACCAGAACGCGCACCTGCGTCTGAATGCGCCTGGCCTGCAGATTGTCCTCGATATCCAGCGGATTGCGGATCGCCACGGCCTCGCCGATCGCTCTCACGCAACTGAGCGCCAGCCAGGTAAAGCCTGCCACCACCAGCATCCCGTTGAGATGCCTGACGCCATTGATCAACATCAGATCATCCGGCGCGGAAGTCCAGACGGTTTGCAGTGCCAGTAATGGGATCAGCCACAAACTGGGCGGCTCGGCGCGCAGTATCAGTTGCTGCGCAAAAACGAAGGAATTGGCGAATCGTCGAAGTACCACCAGTGCGAACCAGCGCCCCAACAGGGCGATGCAGACAGCGGCGGTCGCGGCGATAAGTGTGTTCAGCCATGGCAACGGCAGAGCGTTCAGCCAGGCGTCCGGGAGGACGTGTTCCATACAGGGAGCTCGCTTGGAAGACGGTTCAAAGACAAGAAGTGTGAACCTCCCCGCCGCCCAATCGTTCCCCGGGATGCGGGATATTGCTTACACACTCCGCCCGACGCAAAGCGCGAGCCAGAGCGTTTGAGATGGAGAATAGTGGACAGGATGACGCGTGGGATGGGATTTCAGAGAGCAGACCCTGTCGATGATGGCGACCGTCATTCTTGGTTGGCTTCTTTTTTCAAAGGAATATCTTTCACCGCCGCGACTCGAGTCTGGAAGATAGAAAAGCTGTAACCCATCAGGCTTTCTTTATTGGGCTTACGCGACCCGACTGACTCGGAATATAGGGCCTTGTTGAACCTAGCCGTAAGCCAACTTGCTGAATTTGACCTGCGCGGGAACATATGCTTTCGCTGTCGAATGATCAGGAAAGCAACGCAGCGGGAACGTCCCCCGTTTCCGAGAACATTTTGAACAGGTTGAGAACTAAATCGAAATCTCGAGTCAACTGCCGCGCATCCCAACGATCACCCAAAACCTCCACCATCTCGGCTGTCGCCGAAGGATTGGTATAGGTCCGGACGAAAGTATCGCGTTCAATCGCCTGAAGGATAGTGATTACGTATTTACCACTTTCCGCGATCACTTGCATGCTGACGGGACCGGGGTTAGGAGCGTCTACGACGTCCAGGCATAAGGTGCCGGACTGTTTTTCCAGCTTGACCAAATGACACCTGGTACTCTCCCAACAGGCTGTTTCAACGCTTCCGCCTGTTGCGGGGCCACCGCATGAATTCGTCCAGGAAAGGATGACTTTCATTCGCTTTTACCCACGATGAACCGCTTCATTCTCTACACCTTTTCAATATGCTTCCCATGACATCCTCATGGATGGCTAGGAACTTCAATTGTGCTGCCTTGGCCATCGAGACAACATCAGACCTACAATAGTCGCACACCGCCTTACCCGTAAGGGTCATCGTCATATCCTGACCTTTAGCGCAGCGGGCTCCGCGCAATTCGTTTTATATGGGTCGCCTGAGGCTGCTGCACGAGCAGCGCGACAGTCTTAGCAGCGCAAATACCTTGATCTCGAGACCGGAATCGCAATAGAACACGTTAAGGTACTCCGATCCAGATGTCGGACGCTTCACCACGCCGGATCCGATCGGGTAGCTGGTCGGGCCATGGGCCGACATGATTACCGGAACCTGGGAGCTTGCGAATGACGGAATGACGAGCGTTAGCACCCATTCTTCGGCAGCGCATATAGGCTTGAAAAATCTAGGAAACTTTCGTTTCTTGGCAGGAAGACCTCATGGCACATAGGAGAGAACAAGATGGCTGCAGAATTTCAGGTCAAATTTGGAAATTCCACCTTTTATCTGGAGCAGATGGGCAATATAAAAACTACGGTGTCGATGCTGGACACGTTTTCAGGCAGTCCCTCCGAAAGTGAATTTAGACTGCGTGGAATGGAAACCAGAGATAAGGAGGACTGGGAGTTCGACGTCAGATTCTTTTTTGAACCTAATAAAATATTGTTAGAAATAAGCTGCCGTCCAGCCAGTATCGAGCGCGACCTGAAAACGTTATTCCAATGGTTTAGAAAGCAGAGCGAAATCTCTGTCGAGGATGAAGATGGTGAGCCGTGCGGGTGGTAAGCCTCCTATGAACCACCTGATCAATGCTCTCGATCCAGGTAAGCGACTGGTTATGACGATCCATTATCCCCGATTAGCCGTTAAGGAGAATTTGTTTTAATGAAACGACTCTAACTCACCGGTGATATCAAAAACGTGATCGTATGTGGTCAGCGCATATCGGGTGTCTTCTCCATCGACCTTGTCAAAACTCGATGAGGAGTACTTTTCGTAAGGGTAATCATCTATCTTATAAATGCAGATCTTTTTGATTTTGATGAATTTCAAAGTGACCTCGACGTCAGGCATATCTCGTATTTCAGGAATGCAGGCTGCGAGCGACAGTGAACACGTTAAAGTTACAGTAAAAGGTGTGAAACTTATATCGTGGCTTTTATTGATCAAAGCGTTTCTACCGTAAATAACGCCATATTGAGTTTCGACCGGAATGGTACGCATCATGAGCAACCTCGCATTTGTAAGGACCTACCACCGTTTTTGGTCGTGAAACGACGATCCAGTTCAATTTCGTCCAGCTCGGCCTGGGTCGCCCAGCGAGAAGGTGTTTTTCTTATTCCTGCTTCTTTTGCTGCATAGAGACGTCTGTTATCCAGACTGAATATGGAGTGTTTTTAGTTCTTGGAGCCGGCGCAGATCCGGGACCGCGAAGTGTGACCAGGTAAAAAGACGGCATGCTATTCAAGCCTGATTTTGAGTCTGGCAAGCGCGGAAATTAAATCTCCCAAAGCAGGATCGTTGGGTGGGATGCGAAATTTCAGCGGATCCAACCACTGGGTAATATCAGTGTGGAGTACATCCAAAAATTCTCGGAAAGGTGACACGATGGTAACTTTGCTATCTTGTACGACAAGGTGCTGCCCTGTTAACGTCAGAGTCAAGGCAAATGAAGAGTCGGCGGCTATTATTTTTTGTGGGGTTTTTGGTTTTTTTGCTGCAAGTTTATCTAGAAGCTCTAAAAAATCGCTGAAAAAAATGAAGATCATCATGGATTGGCTAGGTGTTTTCCCGGCGGAGGTAATGGTCATCAATTCGTGGGATAGATAGAGGTTGCCCAATTCGAAGCCGCTTAGCTGGTCGTCGATTGCCAAAATTTCAAGTTCAATTTTCACTGCTTAGGGCCTTGTGCTGGCGAATAAGTCGGAGTGTCATCATTATCGCTCAGATGAAATCGCACTTCAGCGCCATGGGCGTAGTTAGCACTATTTTTCAAGCTTGTTGGATTTGTCCTGAAAGCCATTTCTCACGCCGTCGTAAGAGTCCTAATGACTTATAACCTTGGCTTTCGCCAGATTTCCAATGACTCCATCATTAGCTCTACCCCCGCTAGTTCTTCATCATTCATTTCGCAATCGAAAGGCTCCGATAGTGTGCGTCTCATTTTTGCAAGCCGGTGGACGATATAGTTTTCGTCGATAAATTTTGTAGTTGCCAACGCGTATGCTACAGGATCGATGTCTTCCTCGTTTTCTACGTTATCGTAATAGTGGCGTGCGATATTTTTCAGTGAGATCATGATGAACTCAACGTCCTTGAGAATCTGAAGCACTGAATCCCCGGGCACTACAATTTGTTTATTAATGTTCAACATGTAATTTCCGCTTTGTCGAGGATCTTAGCCCAAGCCTCCATCGAAACGAATTAAGGTGAGCTTATTTGTAAACCCATAACTCTTCAAATACATAGCTGTCATCCAAGTCGTCGGTTAGTCTTTCAAAATCGTCAAGCTCATCCGGCAGGGCAAGGCCCAAACCCTCTATTCGGTCTACTTGGACAAAACCTGACCATGACGTCTGCCTCGAGGTGTTTTTCATAATGTCCGCAACTGTAATCCCAGGCCATACTTTTTTGAGATAACAGCCTTTGAATGCTGCGTTGCAAGATAATGATGTTATTATGCCCGAATCGTCATGATAAGCGGTGATCAGCCCGTCGCTTATGGTCGTTCGATTTTTGGTTTTCTCAATCACATAGTCATTCGAGAAACGATGAATTATATCATCGATCTGGTCGCCGATAGAGATTCCGCCTAAAGATTTTCCGGGCACTATTGAGGTAGTTATATTCATGAGATTTCCTATTTGGGTGTATTCATAAGGGCGCCGCCGATGAAGACAGGGCTGTCGATTATCCGCTCATATTTCTTGAAGCCGTCAGGCCCGATTCGGCCCTGAACCTCGCCATTTCGATAAACCTTCCAATAGCTTGTTTCATGCGTCCCGCCGCCTGGGTGGTAATCCAAGACGTCAGTCATTCCACGCTTGGTCTTCCTTACGAACTGGGTATGTTGGATCTTGCTGGTATTTGCGTTAGTTACTCGCTTAGTGTAGCCCTTGCTTAATAACATGGTTTCCACCTGCTCGGGTGATTTCCCCGAAAGCTTGCCGACCCAGCGGTTGACGATATTGCTTCGTTTAATAAAACCTTTGGTACACGTAAACCCTAGCGGATCCACCCACCCGACCGGATTCGGTGCGTACTGATATAAATTCAGTCCGCCCAGTAACCCGATCGGATCCGGCGTGGTGAAGCGTCCGATATCTGGATCATAGAACCTGAAGGTGTTGTAGTGCAGTCCGGTCTCGCGATCAAGGTATTGGCCCTGGAACCTGAGGTTTTGCTCCTCGATGAAGTACGGCTCGCGGGTTTCTTCGCAGGTGTTGCCCCAGACGTGATAGCGCGCCTGCCACACGGTGCGGCCGTCGGTTTCGGTGAGTTGTTCGGGCAAGCCGTTCAGGTCGTTGTGGTAGTAGCGAATCGTTTGCAGGGCGCCGCTACCGTCGATACGGGCGAGGGGTTCGTGGCTGCCGTCTGCATAGACGTACAGGGTGCTCAGGCTGTTGCGCTGTTCGTGCAGCAGACGCAGGCGATCCCACATAAAACGAGTTTCGCTGAGCCGCTGCCCACGCCCGTTGTATTCGCTTTTGCCGATGCGCCGACCCAGTGGGTCGTAGCTCATGCGCACGACATGGCCGTTCGGGTTGTGCACCTCGATCAGTCGGCTTTCTGCGTCGTATGCGAAGCGTTGGATACCGTGACGCATGCTGCGTTTTTCGATCAGCCGCCCGAAGCCGTCGTAGCGATAGCGCTTGTCCTGATAGGTCAGCAATCGGTTATGACGTATCAGGCCCGCCTCTGGATGCGAACCATCGAGCAGGTTGGCCGCAGCGTCGTAGGCAAAGGTTTCATTGTCCCCCCGAATACTGTCCTGACTGGCGATGATTCGGCTTGTCGCATCGTAGTGCAGCAGCGTTCGGCGATCCTGAGGGCGGCTTCGATACAGCCGACCGGTCAGGTTGTCGCACGGATCGTATTGAAACTCTTGGCTGGATTGCGCAGGCAGTTGCGGCGGTTGATGAGTCGGGCGACGCATTCTTGCGCGCAAACGCCCGCAGCGATCGTATTGGCTGCGCGTCGTGATCTGCCCCTGACTGCGCAGCACCTCGCGATGCAGACGATCGCGCTCGAAATCGCTGATGACCTGTCCGTCGAGGTTGATCTGGTGCAGATGACCACTGCCGTAGTGCAGCCGATTGAGCCAACGGCCATCGGGCAAGTGCGTTTGAATCAGATTGCCCAGTTCGTCGTAGTGATGCTGTAACGATCCTCCGGCGCTTCGCTCACCCCGCAGGCGACCCGCCGCATCGTAATCGAAGCCAAGACACTGCTGACCGTTCTGCACATCGGTAAAAGTGACCTCGATAAGCTGATCCAGCGCGTTGTAACGGTATTCGGTGCGGCCATCGGCGGTAATCTTGGCGGTGAGCCGACCTACTGGGTCACGCTCCACCGAATGAACAATCGATGCGGGCATCCGCGGGTCATCATCAGGCGCAGGCAGGTGCTCGACCCGAACCGGATTGTTCAGACCGTCGTAGCTGTAGTGGCGCTGGCTGCCGTCCAGATCCTGTTGCGCGACCAGTCGATCGCCGGCGTCCCAGGCGAAGCGATAGCTTTCACCATTTTCATTACTCAGGGCGTGCAGTCGGCCATAGGCGTCATAACTGAAACGCACCCGGCGATTGTGCGCATCGAGACGCTGGCGCACCTGGCCGCGACGGTCGTACTCATAACGCGTGGTGTGGCCAGCTGGATCGGTATAGCCGGTGAGCAACCCACTGGCATCGCGCAGGTAGTGCTCGACCCGACCATCTGCAAGGTGGCTGCGCAAGAGACGTCCCTGTGCGTCATGCTCAAACGTCGTGCACTCGCCCAGCGCGTCGGTGATGCCTTGCAAGTAGCCGCGCGAGTCGTAGTTGAAGGATGTGGAATAGCCTGAGCAATCCACGTGTTCGGTCAACTGACCGAAATCATTCCAACGCAGTTGCTTGCGTTTGCCGATGGCATCAACGATCTCGACCACCTGACCGCGCTCGTCGTAGCGATAGCGCGTGACGTGGCCCAGGGGATCGGTTTCCCGGGTGCAGTTCCCCCGCGAATCGTAATGGTAGTGCCAGCTGTTGCCCGCGGCGTTCGTTGCCACTCTCGGCAGCGACCAATGCTCCAGCCAGACGGTCGCATCCTGGCGACCCAATGGGTCTTGAGTCCCGATGAGATTGCCTGCGTCGTCATAGCTGTATCGCCATTCTCCGTCGTGTGGATCGACGGCCGAGAGCAACTGCCGCTCGTCATTCCAGATAAACCGCCAGGTCTGGCCCAGCGTGTCTGCGTATTCGGTGATCTGGTGCTGACTGTTCCACAGGCGAGTGCTGCATCGATGCAGGCTGTCGGTGATCCGCGTGCTGCCAGCGTTCAGGTCATAATCAAAGTGGTATTCGTCACCCTCGTCGGTCCAGTGGCGAATCACCCGCCACTCAAGCCCATCGAGCAGCGCCCATTCATAAAAACAGCGCAGGCCCGTCGGCAACCGATGCTCAACCATGCGCCCGCCGGGATCATAGACAAAGTGCCGCTGCACGGCGCCCAGCGCATCACGAACCTCAGCCAGATCACCGCATGCATCGTAGGCATAGCTCGCCAGAAGCTGGCGGGTCTGGTCGTCGAGCGTGCGTACGATGCGCTCGACCCTATTCGGCCACTGTCCGGAATACACCAGCGATACGCGAAGCAGGTCGAACGTATCTCGCAGCTCAATCAGCCTTCCATCACTGTCGTAGTTCAGATAAATACGGTTGTCGTTGCGATCGCCTAACTGGGTGAGGCGCAGGTACGTGGCGTCGCTTGGTGCGGGCTCGAACAGCCGATATATCCCGTCCTGACTTTCGATCAGCAACTGCCCGTCGTCATGCCGCCGCACCGCAAGCCCCTCGCCTGCGCTGAAGACAGCGCCGCCCGGCGGGACAGAGCCCATGTCGATGGACCGAGCTTGCTCATCGATGTAGATCAGGCGCTCACCGCCGTCTGGATGAACGTCGATACGCACGTTGACTTCGTAGGCGACGCTCCAGCCAGTGCCGAACATCCCGTTGCGGCGTTCATCGCGGCTGTTGTAAAAGCGCTGCCAGTTGATGGGCAGCGTACCTGGCAGCTCGAAATCCAGCTCCTCGGCACCGCCCAAGACCTTGGCGCCGGTCGCTGCGTGGACCGGATTTGGCGAGCCAGCGATGGCGTGGGTCAACGCCCCCATCGCCGAACTCACGGCGAAGGCGTTTACACCGCCAAGCAGCATGCAGGGCAGATTGCTCTGAAACGTGCCCCTGCGGCCCTTGAGCATCATCAGCGCGGTGACCGCCAGACCGACGCCGGGCGTCTTGCCGCTGCGGATTTCGCGCACCACGACCTTGCCGCCACCAATGCGCACATTGGGAGAGATCAGCCCCGACGACACGACCGTGGCATCGCACGTGCTGCGGTCGCCGCTGCGCACGGCGGGTTGACCGTTGATGGTGACCTTGGCCGAACCTTCAGCGAGCATTTGCGGCGGCATTGGTGGATGGCGGGTGCAAAGGAGCAGGTCCAGCGGCTTGGGCGCGACGCCCGGCCCGGGTGTCGCAACGGTGGGACGCCACATCTGCGAGAAGAAGCCCGTGGCCATGTCGAGAAAGCCTGATTCGTCTTCGGGCGTTGCCGCAAGACCATCGGTTTCCGAGCTGCCAGACGAGCCCGCGGCCGCCGGTGTGAACGGTACGCTACCCGCCGCTCTCGCCGCAGGCAGTCCGTTGATGAAGGTGTCGCTGGAGCCGGTAGAAATGTTGGCCTGAACCGTGGCCGGGAACAGCCCGTTACCGAGGTCCTCGCATAACGACCCCAAACCTTTATCTGCCCCGGTTTTGCTCATTGCCACGCCGACAACCAGGCCGACCACGGCACCCAGCACGCAAGCGCCGATGCCGCCTGTGGCAACCGTGAGACCGGTAGCTGCAACGACTGCAGCCGTGGCCACTGCACCAATGGCGATGTTCGCAGATACTTCAAGAACCCCGCCGAACACGTCGGCCATCAGTGAGGTGTGCGACAACGCATCGCCGACCCGGGCGGCCCAGAGTGCATCAGACATCGGCGATACTCATGAACGAAACCTGACTGCTCATCGGCCGGCGTCGAATTGCAGTGACGCTTTGATCTGCGCCCAATGCACAGCTTCGGCATCACCCAACGGCTGGGTTTTGACGTAGCTCAGGGCGAGCATTTTGCGGGTCCCGGGGAGTACCAGCGCCAACTGATACTGAAAGATATCCTCGGCGCCTTTGTTGAACTGGCTCCGTAATTCCAGCGCTTCGACTGCCTCCCCAGCGCCGAGCCGAATCAATTGAACGGGCTGATGACGCAGGTTGTTGACTTGTTTCTCCAGCCGCTTGAGCTGGTCATCAAAATTGCTGTGCAATGTCTCTTCGTCAGTCAGCAGGCTTCGGCTGACGATCAACGACGTCTCCAGCTTCGGGAACGTGAGGATGTTGATCGAGGCGTCCTGCAGTGCTGCGTCGGGCAGGGCGAACTGAAATTCGTTAATGCGATACGTCATGGCGACGGGTTCTCTCAGGCTGGGTCTTTATTGGCTGGATTTCGGCTCGGGAAACATCGCGTTGACGGCGGCATCGATGCTGCTTTTGTTGCCCTGGCCGTCCGGCGTGGCGCCGGGGCCGCCGCCGATGTTCAAGTGCAGCTGGCCGCCGGTATTGATCTGGGCGCTGCCCTCGGTGTTTACGTTGAGCTGCACGCCTGTAAGGTTGATCTGCCCACTCGCATTGAGCTCCAGCACACTTTTGCCGCAGACCAGACGAAGGTTTTCGCCCACCTCGATCAGGTAACTGCAGCTGACGCTGTCAGCCTTGCGGGAACCCACCAGCAGAACGTCGTCGTGCTTGACCGCGCGCACTCTGTCCTGACCGATCGTGACCAATTCGTTGTTTCCGACACCTTTACGACGGTCATGCCCCACCCAATGGCTTTCATCCACCTCGACCACGATGTCCTGATTGCGCTCGGCGTGGATGTACAGTTGCTCGGCGCCTTTTTTGTCTTCCATGCGGATTTCGTTGAAGTTGGCAGGCGTGCCGCCTTTGCTCGAGCGGCTCTTCATGCCGCTTTGCGTGGCGTTGGCGGGCAGGTCGTAAGGCACCGCCTGCTCGGCGTTATAGACGCGGCCGGTAATGATCGGCCGGTCGGGATCGCCCTCCAGAAAGCTGACGATGACTTCCTGCCCGATGCGCAGAATCTGCATCGAGCCCCAGTTTTTACCCGCCCACGCTTGAGACACGCGAATCCAGCACGAGCTGTTTTCGTTGGATTGGTCGTGACGGTCCCAATGGAAATGCACCTTCACCCGGCCAAATTGGTCGGTCCAGATCTCCTCACCGACGGGTCCGACCACCACGGCTGTCTGCGGCCCTTTGACGATGGGGCGGGCGGTGGTGGGCAGCGGGCGGAAGCTCTGCTGCGCGTCCACGCAGGTCAATGCGCTGTCGAACTGCGCCCCTGCGCAGTGGGCGCCGCTTTCCAGACGCTCTTGGGCAATCTGGTAGCGCGAGCCGACGATCAAGTATTCGCGGTTCTGGTCCTGACGGCTGAATCCGGTCAGGCTGAATACGTGGCCGACGCCCAGGCCTCGCGCATTCCCGCTCAGTTCGACCCGTTCATGCAGGCTGTGAATCGCCTCGATGCGCGTGCGCGCGTAGTGCTCGCCGTCCTCGCTGTCCACGTAGGTGCCGGGGTAGTCGTACAGTGGATAGTCGCCGGCGCTGTGTGGCCGGGGTATCTGTGAGCGCACGTCGATGCGGGCGCTTGGCCGCTGAAAGTCATAGTCGTTGAGCTCAAGCGAGCCTGGCTGGACCTGCTGGGCCAGATGCCAGTCGCTGATGTGATCGCGCTCGCGATGCTGCCCATCCGGTGGGAAGAACGGTACGGACTCGTAACCGGGTGCTGAAAGATGCGCGCCATAGGCATCGGCCAGCACCAATACATGGCGATCCTTTTCGTGACGGAAGAAGTAGTAGATACCCTCCTGCTCCATCAAGCGGCTGACAAAATCGAAGCTGTTTTCACGGTATTGAACACAGTATTCCCACTCGCGATAAGGCCGGCTGAGGGCGTCTTCGAAGTCGGAAAAACCAAGATCGCGGAACACCTGTTTGATGATCTGCGGGATGCTCAGATGCTGGAAGATCTTGCAGTCGGAGGTGCGAGTCAGCAGCCACAGCCAGGGCCGCAGCGTGACCTGATAGCTGGCGAACTGACCGATGTCGACGTTCTGGCTGCAGCGTGAAACCACCCCATGAAAATAGCGGCTGCCGCCATTACTCAGTTGCAGCGCCACGCTCATCGGCTTGCCCAGCAGCTGGTTCAGGTCGATCGCGTGGTCGCTGGACGTCAACTGCAACTCATACTCGAACAGACGCCCCAGCTCCTCGGCGCCGTCCATGTGTTTCAGGAGCAGGACGTCCGGGCCCAGCGGGCTGCTGACCTGGGCCTGACGCGTTATCTGGGTGAATAGCATGGGTTATCTCAATACCGTTGTGGCCGGCGCAGGGGGCGGGCGGGTCTGTAACAGCGGCGGTCAATCGACATCGCTGAACTGGTAATCCAGGCGGTTATCTCGGACGCGGATCTGCACTTCGGCCATCGGCTTGCCTTCGAGCATTCGGGTCAGGAACTCGCGGCTCATGTCAGGCAGCAATGTGTTGGTGAGGATGGAGTCGATCATTCGCCCGCCGCTTTCGGTTTCGGTGCAGCGCGAGACAATCAGGTCAACCACCGTGTCGTCATAGGCAAACGCCACCGTGTGCGTGGCTTCCACCCGGTTTTTGATGCGATCGAGTTGCAGACGGGTGATCGCCTTGAGCATCGCGTCGTTGAGCGGGTAGTACGGGATCGTCACCAGACGCCCCAACAGGGCAGGCGCGAAGATCTCAAGCAGCGGCTCACGCAGGGCTTTAGCGATGTCTTGCGGATTCGGCACGTTCCCGGTGTCCTGGCACAGACGCGATATCAGCTCAGTCCCGACGTTGGTGGTCAGCAGGATCAGCGTGTTCCTGAAGTCGATCAACCGACCTTCGCCGTCCTCCATGACGCCCTTGTCAAAGACCTGGAAGAACAGCTCGTGCACGTCCGAATGGGCCTTTTCCACCTCGTCCAGCAGCACGACGCTATACGGTTTGCGCCGCACCGCTTCGGTCAGCACGCCGCCTTCGCCGTAACCGACGTACCCGGGCGGTGCGCCCTTGAGGGTCGAAACGGTATGGGCTTCCTGAAACTCGCTCATGTTGATAGTGATGAGGTTTTGCTCACCGCCATACATTGCTTCGGCCAGTGCCAAAGCCGTTTCGGTCTTGCCGACGCCTGAGGTCCCGGCAAGCATGAACACCCCAACGGGTTTGCCCGGATTATCCAGGCGGGCGCGGGAGGTCTGGACACGCTTGGCGATCATCATCAGCGCGTGGTCCTGTCCGATGATGCGCTTGCTCAGGTAGCGATCAAGATTGAGCACGGTCTGCAGCTCATTGCGCGCCATGCGACCGACCGGAATGCCGGTCCAGTCGGCGACCACCGAGGCCACGGCCTGATAATCAACGGTCGGCAGAATCAACGGGTTTTCGCCCTGCAGGGCACTCAGGCGCGATTGCATGACGATCAGCTTTTCGCGCAGCGCGTGACGCGGGTCTGCGTCGTCATCCGAGTTCGCGACGCCTGCGAGTGCCTGGAGCTGCTCGCGCGTGGCCAGCAGCTCATCCACCTGCGACTTTTCGTCAAGCCAGCGAGTTTCCAGCTCGGCCAGACGTGCGCGCTCGCGGCTCAGGAGGTTGGCGCTGTCCCCGTGACGCGTGCCCGTCTCGACGCCCAGGGCATGTTCTCGCGCGATGATCTGCACCTCGGTTTCCAGCGCCTCAATGCGTCGGCGGCTGTCGTCCACTTCGGCAGGCACCGCATGCAGACTGACAGCAACTCGTGCGCATGCGGTGTCGAGCAGGCTGACGGATTTATCGGGCAGTTGCCGGGCTGGGATGTAGCGCTGTGAAAGCTTGACCGAGGCTTCCAGCGCCTCGTCGAGAATCTGCACCTGATGGTGATTTTCCATGGCGCTGACAACCCCACGCATCATCAGCAGCGCCTTGTCTTCCGAGGGCTCATCGACCTGCACCACCTGGAAGCGGCGGGTCAGGGCAGGGTCTTTCTCAATGTGCTTTTTGTATTCGGTCCATGTCGTCGCGGCTACCGTGCGTAAGGTGCCACGCGCCAGCGCAGGTTTCAGCAGATTGGCCGCGTCGCCAGTGCCCGCCGGCCCGCCCGCGCCGACCAGCGTATGGGCCTCGTCAATGAACAGAATGATCGGTTTCGGTGATGCCTGAACCTCCTCGATCACGTGGCGCAAACGCTGCTCGAACTCGCCTTTCATGCTTGCGCCCGCTTGCAACAGGCCGACATCCAGACTGCGCAGTTCGACATTTCTGAGCGCGGGCGGAACGTCTCCAGCGACGATGCGCAATGCGAAGCCTTCCACCACCGCAGTCTTGCCAACCCCGGCCTCGCCAATGAGGATCGGGTTGTTTTGTCGACGACGCATGAGGATGTCGACCATCTGCCGGATCTCCTCGTCGCGTCCGACAATGGGGTCAAGCTTGCCGCTGCGCGCCAACTCGGTCAGGTCCACCGTAAAACGCTTGAGCGCTTCCTGCTTGCCCATGACGCTGGGCGCGATCGCGCCGCTGGCCTCACCCGGCGCGGCCCCTGCACTGGAACCGTCGCTGGCGCTCAGCGCGTTTTCCGGGGAGTCGCCTACGTATTCGTCAAAGCGCTCGCTCAACGCCTCGACTTTGATCTTTTCGAACTCGCAAGACAGATCCATCAGCGCGCGACGCAGGCTCGTCGTTTTGAGAATGCCGATCAGCAGATAGCCTGTTCGTACCTGCGCATCGCCAAACATCAAGCTGCCGTAAACCCAACCACGCTCAACCGTTTCCTCGACGTGTGAGGACAGATCAGTGATCGATGTAGAACCTCTTGGCAGGCGATCCAGCGCCTGGGTCAGGTCTTGAGCCAGTCGCGCCGGTTCGACCTCGAACTGCCGCACGATCCGGTGCAGATCCGAGTCCTGCAATTGCAGCAGTTGATGAACCCAGTGGGCCAGTTCCACATATGGATTGCCCCGCAACTTGCAGAACACGGTAGCGGATTCGATGGCTTTGTAACCAAGGCTGTTGAGCTTGCCAAACAGCGCTGCGCGACGGATTTCACCCATGTTTCGTGCTCCTTGCGTGAGGGTCTTTGGAAGTTGCGGACGGCGGCTGCATCGAGCGCGCCTGTTCGGCGTAATGACGGGCCAGAATCAGGTCCTGGGTATCTTCTGAGGGCTGGCCGAGCCAGGTGTTGAAACCCAGGCGGAACTGGCCGTCGAGCCGTAAGGCGGGGACGTGCGCTTGTCCGAGAATCAGGTTCAGGCCCCAGTCCAGCTCATGGCCCAGGTACTCGGCGACCCAGGCGACTAGGTGCGCAAAGGCTTCGCCGTCGGGCAGCATGCTCATGTACTCATCGAGCTTGAGCGGACCAAGGCGCAACCGAAACGTGTGCTGGCGATCCCAGACATGAGCGCCCAGACAGAAATCGACGCCCAGTTGATTGGCGCTGACTCCCAGGCGACTGCGCTCGGGCAATTCCAGCCACTGGCCAACGTACTCTTCGATTTCAACCGGCAATCCGAAATAGTCCTCCAGAATTGCCTTCAGGCCGTCCGGGTAACGGGTCTGCGCTGCCAGATGGCCGCTGAAGTGCAACTTGGCGGTGTCCGGAATCAGCCCCTGATCCAGCAGGCTCGGCATGCCGCGACCGCTCAAGGCGGCGAGACGCGCGGCCCAGTAATCATCATCCGGCCGGTCGTGGCTGACCGCCGGTCGTGCTTCGGCCCACGCCCGATAGAACAGGCTGAGCAGGCGATGATGGAAGATGTCGAGAAAACGCTTGCTCGTACTGTCGGCATGGTTGCGCTGGCGCTCGCGCACGTACTCGGTCAGATGCAGCGGTAATGGGCCATTGGGGCCACCGAGGCCGAAAAAAAGCTGCTCCAGCCGCGCCGGCTTGTCGTCTTCTGCAGGCGTCAGCGCTGCCAGCGTCGAGGGCGCGAAGGCGCAATCGGGTTGCTGGCCCATGCGCAGTGGGTCGTCGGCCAGCCGCAGGGAATGGCCCCATCGTGGCAGCTGCGGTGACTGGCATTCGATGCGTCGTAGCGCCTGGAAAAAATCATATTCCCACGGTTCGACTGGTGTAGCGGTGAGCGTGCTCACAGGACCGGACGGCGGCCGGGCTTGGCTTTCCATCGCATGATCTCGCCGCGTTCGCTGGTGCGAATAACGGTCTCAGTAAAACTGTTGATGGACACGTAGCGCGCCACAAAGCGTTCAAGCACGGCGCCGAGCAAGAACACACCGGTGCCGCGAAAAGCGTTTTCGTCGAACTCCAGGGTGATTTCCAGGCCGCGCCCGAACGCGATCGGTCCCGGCATCGGCAAGCGACGGGTGCACGCTTTACTGCTGACCTCGCGCAGGCCTTCGATCTGCAAGGCCAACGCGGCGTCGTTACTGTCGCCGTACAATCGGAGCAGTTCGCGAAGCCCAGCCGCACCCTGGCCGTGCTCGCTCAGCGACAGGTAATTCAGCGAAAGCTGACTGATCAGGCGCCAGGCTTTCTGGTCGTGGGCGTGGCTGGCGCGGGGCCGGCTCGGTGCGATCAGGCAACGAATCGACACCACTGGCGCGCTGTCGGCGAGCGTGAAGTCGGTCTTGCCACCGCCGATCGTCATGAACAGCGGCAGGTCGCGATTCGTGCACAGCGCACTGATACCCAATTGGCGGAGGTCGGTGCGCCAAGGCGCTTGATCGCTGTCCGTGAGACTGATGAATGTCTCACTGCCCACGTAGGTTGAGCGTGTGCCTGTGCGACGCTGCTCACTGGACAGCACGCGGGGCTCGCGACGCAGGGTGTAGAAGGCGGTGTTGCGCCCATAGCGTGAAGGATCGCGCACGGCGTAAAACGGAAGGAACGGCTGTTCAGGCCCGGCGCCGTGCCCGGTCACGCCGGTGATCGAGTGAATTTCAAAATCCATCGGCCGCGTTCGATCGGCGATGACATGATGCTCGTTTACTCGATCAGACACGTGAACTCGGTCGACGCGTCGCGCAAACAAGTTGATCGCAGGTGTGCAGAACGGCACAAACTGTTGAGGCCCGACACTTCCTTCCAGGCTCTGGTCAAATCGGTCGAAAAGTACGACCAGTTCCAGCTCTTGACCTGAGCACCGGCTTACCGCTGTGCCAAGCGCCGTGACGTCGACGAACAGGTAGCGTTGCGGCAGCGCGAAGTATTCCTGCAGCAGCCTATAACCCTGAAATGCTTGCGGGACCACAGGCATCGCCGCCTCGCGGTCATCGAAACCGCAGGGCTTCAATGCGTCGACAGGCAGGCGCTCGATCCAGTCGCCGTCGGGCTGGCGCGCAAATACAGCGCAGGCATTGCCGAGCAATTGCTCGTACAGCTTGAAGGGCTGCTCATCCGCGCCGTTGAGATAGAGCGGCAGATGTTCGAGGCCCAGGCTGTTGATCGGCAATTCTGCGCCCGTACGCAGCGTGAGACGCAGGCCAGCCTTGGCTCTCGGCTCGCCGGCGGCCATTCTGCCCAGCACGGTCGCGGGATTGCCAAAATACTCAGCCTGACTGATCTTCAACGGCCACAGCGTCACAGGATGAGCGCTGCGGTATTCGCAGGATGTCTGGGAGTCGCGGCCCAGCGCGGCGCGTAGAATGCTGTCGCGAGGCAGGGTGAAGCCATTGCTCAAGGAGCCGTCATCCGGGTCGATCTGCATCTGCACCACAGTCATCGACGGTGTCGGCGCGAGGTAATGCGGGTAGGCGATTTCCAGCAGGTTGTGGGTGAATGTCGGGTATTCGGCATCGAGTTTGAGCTGCACCCGAGCCGTGAGATACGCAAAACCTTCCAGCAGGCGCTCGACGTAAGGGTCGGCGCATTCGATCCCGGACAGCGTCAGGCGCCCGGCGATCTTCGGGTATTCCCTGGCAAACTCCGCCGCACTTTCGCGCACGTGCAGCAACTCCTGGTTGTACAACTCCAGCAGGCGCGGATTCATGGGCGCCTCCGTTGTTCGGCCGGGGCGACCTGTACATGACCGGACTCCAGGTCCAGATCGGTGCGAAGCAACAGTGGTAATGCAACCGGCTGAGCCCAAAGATCGCCTTCGATCTCGAAACTCAACGCGTTGTGGTTCATCCGATTGGGCACGGCCTGAGCGCGAACGCGCAGCGTGTGCCGCAGAATCCGGGGCTCGAACGTGGCGATGGCTTGATGAATCAGCCGTTCCAGAAGGCTGACGTCTATGTTCGACGCGCTGGTCCCGGTGAGCGGAGGCAGGCCGAAATTCACCACTGACGTGCCCGCCTGCGTGTTCAGCGTGGCATCGGCGTCTAACAGCGAAGTGGTGTTGAGCAGCCACGTCAGGTCACGCAATACCGACGCCTTCAACTGGTTCAGGGTGAGGACGCGTCTATCGGCGCCTTCTTGAAGATTGCCGGGCTCGTCATCGGTCAGACGATCGAGGAGTGAAGGCTGCAGACGCTCACGCAGGGTCAGGCTGTTCACCCGTTGAGCTGCCAGGTGAAGTCTTTTTGATCCCAAAACCGAGGCAGACATGCAACCCAGCGTATGGACGCTGTTTCTATCATGTCTTTCCAGTATCGGATGGGCTGCATGCGTGTCGCCTTGTGGTTTTCCCGAGGGCCAACGCAGGGATTGCCGTCCGGGCGGCTCGTCGGAACCTCGGAACAGGCTCTCCACAAATTGATAAACGAAGGTCTCGCCACGGTTTCTGCGTCCTGCGGATAAGTCGGTGTGGGATACGCGCCCGGCAGATACCCGGGCGCGTAAGGGGATCAGCGTTTGGTGTTCGTGCGGATATTCCAGCCGTACTTGACCGGGCCACCGTCCTTGGTGCCGTCAGCTTTCTGTGGCTGGTAATCAACCAGTACCTGAGCGAAGTTCAGGCAGACGTTCTCCGTCATCCGGTCCGCCGATCCCGAACCGCCTGTTTCCAGGGAAGTGACGATGACCTCTTCAAGATTGATCACCAGATACTCGACCTGGCTCTCACCGCCCGCCTTGCGGACGGTCAGGGTGACTTTGTCGATGTGCTTGCCGCTGGAGCACAGCATCATCAGGTTCGGAGTGGACTTGTCGACGTGTTTGGTGAACGACAGGTCGCGAATGTTGACCTTGCCCGCGCCGCCGCCACCGCCTGTGTGCATGTTCCCGGACTGGGTCATGCCCCAGCTCCAGTTCAATACATCGATCTCGTCCTTATGGGTCTCGTCCATGGACTCGCCCTTGATGTCGCCGATCTTGATGAAGATATCAACTGCCATGTTTTCTCCAATGTGGTCTTCACCACGTTGATTTCGGTCAGGCCGCAGAATGCGACCCGTCCAGTTTTATGATCAGACGCCCTTGGCTGACGGCAGCCGGGAAACCAGACGTAACGACACAGTCAGGCCCTCCAGCTGATAGTGCGGACGCAGGAAGAACTTCGAGTTGTAGTAGCCGGGATTGCCCTCGACGTTCTCGACCACAACCTCGGCTGCGGCCAGCGGATGCTGGGCCTTGGTGGTTTCGCTCGAGTGCGCCGGATCGCCGTCGACATAGTTCAGAATCCAGCCCTGCAACCAGCGCTGCATTTCGTCCTTCTCTTTGAACGAGCCGATCTTGTCGCGCACGATGCACTTGAGGTAATGAGCAAAGCGGCAGGTGGCGAAAAGGTACGGCAGGCGCGCGGCCAGATTGGCGTTGGCAGTCGCGTCCGGGTCGTCGTATTCCGCAGGTTTCTGCAACGACTGCGCACCGATGAACGCCGCGAAATCCGTGTTTTTCTTGTGCAACAGTGGCATGAACCCGTTTTTGGCCAATTCGGCTTCGCGACGGTCGGAAATCGCGATTTCAGTCGGGCACTTCATGTCCACGCCACCATCGTCGGTGGGGAATGTATGGGCGGGGAGGTTCTGCACTTCGCCTCCGGATTCGATGCCGCGAATCCGTGAGCACCAGCCGTAGTGCTTGAACGAGCGATTGATGTTTACCGCCATTGCGTAGGCTGCGTTCGCCCAGGTGTATTTGGCGCTGTCGGCGCCATCGGTGTCTTCTTCGAAAGCAAAGGCTTCCACCGGATCGGTCTTGGCGCCGTAAGGCAGACGCGCCAGGAAGCGTGGCATCGTCAGGCCGATGTAGCGCGAATCCTCCGACTCACGCAGTGAGCGCCAGCCGGCGTACTCCGGTGTTGTAAATATTTTGGTGAGATCGCGCGGGTTCGACAGTTCCTGCCATGAGCCCATGCCCATCACCGTCGGCGAGGCTGCTGCGATGAACGGTGCGTGCATCGCTGCGCAGGTCTTGGACAGCTCGCCCAGCAGCTCGACATCTTTGGGCGACTGATCGAAGTAGTAATCGCCGACCAGACAGCCGTAAGGCTCGCCGCCGAACTGGCCGTATTCCTCTTCATACATTTTTTTGAAGATCGGGCTTTGGTCCCACGCCGTGCCCTTGAATTTTTTCAGCGTTTTGTGCAGCTCCGGTTTGGAAATGTTCAGTACGCGAATCTTCAGCTGCTCGTCGCTTTCGGTGTTGTTAACCAGGTAATGAAGGCCACGCCAGGCGCTTTCGAGCTGCTGAAACTCAGGGTGGTGAATCACCTGATTCACTTGTGCAGTGAGCTTGGCGTCGATGGCCGCAATGATCGATTCGATCGAGGTGATCGCGTCGTTAGAGATCAGATCGGTCTGTGCCAGCGCCTGTTCGGCGAGCGTGCGAACCGCGGTTTCGACCGCTTCGCGGGCGCGCTCTGTCTTGGGTTTGAATTCTTGCAGCAGCAACGAGGCGAATTCGTTGGCATTGTCAGTGAAGCCCGGCTGAGCCGCCTGCTCATTGAGTGACTGAGTCATGTTCGTTCGTCCTGATTACGCTGTCGGCTCGGTTGAATGAGCATCGGTATCCTGAGGTTTTGGCGCACTCGCCAGGGCCTGCAGAAGGGCCGGATCCCTGATCGCTTTCATGATGATTTCTTCCGCACCCGTCTTGCCGTCCATGTAGGTCAGCAGGTTCGCCAACTGAGTGCGGGCGTCGAGCAACTGATTGAGCGAATCGACCCTGCGTGCGACCGCAGCCGGGCTGAAGTCGTCCATGCTCTGGAAGGTGATATCCACGCTCAGGTTGGCTTCGCCGGTCAGCTCATTGGGGACGTGAAAGGCGACACGCGGCTGCATGGCTTTCAGGCGCGAGTCGAAATTATCGACGTCGATTTCCAGGAACCTGCGTTCAGCCACGGCGGCCAAGGGCTCGGCGGGCTTGCCCGCAAGGTCTGCCATCACGCCCATCACGAACGGCAGCTGGACCTTTTTTTCCGCGCCATAGAGCTCGACGTCGTACTCGATCTGGACGCGCGGGGCGCGATTGCGCGCAATGAATTTCTGAGAACTGCTGTTCGCCACGTTGCTCCTCCTGGTCGCTCTTGCGACGTGATTGCCGTCATCGGTCGTAACCGGTCACGGGGTTGTGTGCTTTCCCTGATCGACTTGCCGTCGCGTTCGCTCAATGTGCGTCGGGGCCTTGCAGATGTTCGAGCTGGGAAAACCCGTCTGGAATCAGGTTGCGCACGATGGTCGCGAAGTCTGCGTGGACCAGAGTCTTCGCCCGGTTCAACAACACGGGCAGCGGGCTCGAAGGTTCGTGGCGGGCGTAATAGTCAAGGATCTGGTCCAGGCTGCGGACCACGTCCTCCCGGCCGGAAATCTCAGCGTCCGGGCGCGATTTGGTCGCGGGGCCAGGCGGCGTCTCGTCACAAGACGGGCTGACGCGCTCTCGATTCATTTCGCCCACGCTTGCGTCCGGCGCGTGCTCGGCGAGGATGTGCAGGGCTTGTTTGAGCAGCACTTTCAGGGCTGACAGATCGACCCCGTGCACACCACCCACCTGTTCACTGACGTAGTGCTCGATGGCGTCGACGGTGCTGTGAGCCTGGCGCAACGTGGAGCGCAGCGCATTGAGGTGCTCCGGATCACTGTCACGCAGTGCCCCGCAGAGCTCCTCGGATTTGAGGGTTTCGTCGGAGAAAGTCTGCAGGCCTGAGGCGTGGAGCGCGGCACGCAGACTGATCGGGCCAAAGGCGCGTGAGTTCGTCAGTTCGCTTTCGCGCAGCAAGCGAAGGTTGGTTTCGCAGGCAATTGCAGTGAGCGCGTTGATGCGGGCGGTGGGATCGTTGTCGTCTTCAGCGTCCAGACGCGGGTGGATGATCGGCCAGTACTGGCCCAGCAAATCGTGGACCAGCGTCAGGGCACTGGCGAGACCGTGAAACCCTTCGAGTGCCAGCGCGCTCTGCAGCAGGAAGTGGGTGATCCGCAGGTCTTTGCTGCGCTGCAAAAGTGCAGTGGCGGACTGTACGACATGCCGCCATTGGGGGAGTTCTTCAGGGTGAATGGCGTCACCCATCATGCGTGCCGGCTTGCCTTGAGCGTCGCGTTCCAACTGCAGAAAATCCGCGTCGTATTCCAGATCATCGCCACAGGAAGAGTGATCTGAAACTGCGGCGAGTAGCAATGGAATATCCAACACAATCGATATCCTTATCGGCTGAAGGCATAAAAATCAGTTATTGAGGAAACTTCCTACAACAACTAGAGATTGTTCTGACTTTTATAAGTCGGAATATGTCGCTAGGGCTTGGTAATGTTTAACAAGTTGTGCATTTTTGTTGTGAAAGTTATCCGTTGTCAAGGTAAGCTATGTTTCCTCGGTGAAAGTTTTGATGGGGCTGCCGCCACTCTTTGTCGAGATTCGATTGCAGTTCAGAGTGCTGGGCCAAGGCGTACCGAGTGTGCTGAAAAGGTCCGTAACAGAACGGTATGGTTGTTAATTTCCGAGGTTTTCCGCGCGATGCCGGGCCGTCGCGTGCAGGTGGAACTGTCTGTGCGAACGTCGCGCAGTGCGAGCAAGGAGGCAAAGTGTCACTCTTTATGACGATAACCAGTTATCAAAAGATAACCCCTGGCCAACTGTCCGAGAAAACCTTGGATAACGGGGTGATGGCTATTGGCCGGGGAAAAGAGTGTGACTGGATATTATCGGATCCGGAGCGTTTGATTTCTTCCCGGCATTGCATCGTTCAATTCAAGGACGGCCGCTATTACCTGACGGACTGCAGTACTAACGGCGTGGAGCTTGTTAATGCGGGTATTCGCTTGCGGCGCGGCAACAGTGAGCCCATTGAAGACGGCGAAGTTATCCGCATTGGTGAATATGAGATTCTCGCGCGCATTAACGTCGATATGAAACTGTCCAGTCCGGCGTCCTCAAATGCTGACTTCGCCAGCAGCTTTGAAGCGCTGATGGGGCAGCAGATTCCGGCTTCACCGTTCCTCGCCGCTGCTGATCCGGCTGCGTGTTTTCAAGGGCCCGGCGCACAGGACACGCTTCCTGATCTGTTTGATTTCCTGACCCCTCCAAAAGCGCCTGCTGCCACTCAGCCGGACCACGTGCCTGCCGAGCGCCATGCTTTCCGTCCACCCGAGCCTCTGACGCCGTCTGCCTCGCCTGATGCCCCAGCGTCGGCTTCGTTCGTGAACGTCATTCCTGAGGACTGGGATGTGTCTTCCTCAACGTCCGGTCCCGCTTGGGCTCAGCCCGTCGAAGCAGGCATTGCAGATCCTGGCAACTCGCCTCCGACCGCTGCCACTGCCGCTGTCGATCCGGCCGCACCTGACGACCCGTCTGATCTTCTCAAGGCTTTCTTGCGCGGCGCAGGGCTTGAGCGGCTGCGGATAAACCCGGCTCAAGCGCCCGCCCAAATGGCATCGATCGGCCGTAGCTATCGGTTGATGGTCGAGGGCCTTATCGACGTTTTGCGTGCGCGCAGCAGCCTCAAAGGCGAGTTTCGGATGCAGCAGACCCTGATTCGCCCGGTTGAAAACAATCCTTTGAAGTTTGCGCCCAATGCCGATGAGGCGCTGCTGTTGCTGCTCCGTGACGGTAATCAGGCTTTCCTGCCGCCAGATCAGGCGATTGCCGACAGCTTCGACGATCTGCGCGCGCACCAGCTTGCCGTGATGGCAGGTGTCGAGGCGGCGATCAAGTCGCTGCTCAAACGGTTCGAGCCCGCTGAGCTTGAGGTGCGCATGGGCAAATCAGGTGCCCTGGCGAATTTCTTTGGTTCGCGGCAAGCGCAGAACTGGCAGCAATTCACCGAGCTGTACGCGCGCATTTCCCGTGAGGCAGAGGAAGATTTTCAAGACCTGTTCGGTCGCGAGTTCAGCCGTGCTTACGAAGCGCACAGCGCGCGGCTGGGTCGCTCGTAAAAGCAGTTCAGGAAAAACGGACAGAAAGTCAGTACGTCATGAGGACGAAGGATGTTTGGAAGAGTTGTAGCGGCAATCGCCACGGCGTTGCTGCTGGTTTCCTGTGCGAACAATGCACTGACCCCGCCGCCGGTCGAAGCGCCGGTTGAGGCCACCACTGTTGCGCTGCACTTTACGGCAGGCGCAGGGCTTAACCCGGGCGTCAGTGGTGTCGCAGCGCCCGTTCGAGTGCGCATTTTCGAACTGAAGAACATCGCAAGTTTCGCCCGTGCCGATTATTTCGCGCTGGTCGAACGCACGCAGTCGACCTTGGGTGCCGACCTGCTCGATCAGGACGAGCTTCTTCTCCAGCCGGGCGAGCAGTTGACCGTCGAGCGTGGGCCGCACTCGGCTGCCCGGCACATCGGCCTGGCGGTGGGGTTTCGCGAAATCGATCAGGCGCAGTGGCGCGCCGTGCTCACTGTCGCACCGCACCAGGCCTCGGATTTTCATATTGCCGTGGATGCTCGCGCCATCAGTGGCGTACCCGCCGCCAACCCAAATCGTCACCACTAGGCAATCGGAGAACCTATGTCCTGGAACAATCGAGTGGTCTGGTCGGAAGGCATGTTCATCGCAACGCAGCACTTCCAGCAGCATGACCGTTACCTGGAGAACCTGATCGACGCTCGTTGCCGCCCACTGTCGGCCGCATGTTGGGGGTTTTCCGAGCTGATGCTGGATCAAGGTCTGCTGGCGCAGGGCAAGCTCGCGATCGTGTCGGCGCGGGGATTACTGCCGGACGGCACGCCGTTCAGTATTCCCGACGACGATCTGGCGCCTAGCCCTCTGACCGTCGATGAAGACCTGCGTGACGGGCTGGTTTACCTGGCGCTGCCGCTCAAGCGGGTGGGCCAGCGTGACACGGTGGACGAAGGGGAAGCGCTGGCTGGCGCGCGTTATGTCAGCCGGGTTCGGGAGGTCCGCGATGACAACGCGCCCTTCGAAAACCGTACGCCGATTGCCGTCGGCGCGCGCGCCTTACGGTTGGTGACGTCCAGGGACGGCTTGAGCGACTACGCGGCCCTCGGGCTGGCTCGCATCAAGGAAAAGCGCGCCGATCACGCCGTTATTATCGACGACACCTACATCCCGCCGGTGCTCGATGTCACCGCGTCCAGACATCTGAGCGCGTTGTGCAGCGAACTGCTGGGTCTGCTGCATCAGCGTGGTGAGGCCTTGGCGGGTCGGGTTGTGGCGTCCGGCGCAGGCGGGGCTTCGGAAATCGCTGATTTCATGCTGCTGCAACTGGTCAATCGCGCCGAGCCGCTGATCAATCATCTGACTCAGTTGAGGCCGCTGCATCCCGAGCGTCTCTACAGCGAGCTGGTCAGCCTAGCGGGGGATTTCGCCACGTTCATCGCGTCAGGACGCCGGCCTGATCCGTTCGGGCCGTATCGACACGACGAGCTGGCGCTGAGCTTCGCGCCCGTCGTGGAGGCGCTTCGTGAGGCGCTGTCGACGCTGATCGACAGCAAGGCCACGCCGATTCCGATTGAAGAAAAAACCCATGGCGTGCACGTGGCGATGCTTAACGATCGCAGCCTGATCGACAACGCCAGTTTCGTGCTGGTCGTGCGCGCAGACATGCCCGGCGAAACGCTCCGCGCGCGCTTCGGACAGCAGAGCAAGATCGGCCCGGTCGAGCACATTCGTGATCTCGTCAATTTGCAATTGCCGGGCATTGGCTTGCTGCCGTTGCCCGTGGCGCCACGGCAGATCCCGTTTCACGCAGGTTCGACCTACTACGAACTCGATCGCGGCAGTGAGCACTGGAAGCAGTTGGCAAATTCCGGAGGCTTTGCCTTTCACGTCGCGGGTGAGTTTCCAGGCCTGAGCCTGGCTTTCTGGGCGATACGGGGATAAGACGCGATGCCTTTGCTCAATGACCCGCTCAGCACGCCGTCGTTCTCCAACGACCGCACGCAATTCATCCCGCGTCCCGGCGGCCGAAGTTCGCAACCGGCGGGTGCTCCCGAGCCGTTATCGGTGCCGGCGCCGCCCTTGCAGATTGGCAGCGCGCAGGGTCTTAACCCGCTCGAATCGGCCGCAGCCCCTTTGCTTGCGCTGCTGCCTCGCCTGCGCAACACCATCGCTCATCCTGCGCCGAGCAGTTTGCGTGCTCAGTTGCTCGGGTACCTGCGCCAGTTTCAGGCGCGTGCGGAAGCTGCCGGGATTGCCCGCAGCGAAGTGCTGTTGGCGCGATATGTCTTGTGCACCGCGCTTGATGAAGCGGTGCTCAGTACCCCTTGGGGCAGCAGCAGTGACTGGGGCAAGCAGAGCCTGCTGATTACGGTGCACAACGAGGCCTGGGGTGGCGAAAAGGTATTCCAGTTATTGGAGCATTGCCTGCAAAGCCCCCGCGAGCGCCTGTATTTGCTGGAGGTTCTGTATGTGTGCATGTGCCTGGGTTTCGAAGGCCGTTATCGAGTAATGAACGACGGCCGTCGACAACTGGATGCCCTGCGCGAGCGCACCAGTGCGGCCATTCGCAGCACCCGTGGCGAGTTTGAGCGTGATCTGTCGCCGCATTGGCGTGGCCACGAAGGAATGCGGGATCGGCTGTCACAGTTCCTTCCGCCGTGGGTGGGCGTCGCCATCGGACTGGCGTTCCTGCTGGTTCTGCTGTTCGGTTTGCGCCTTGAGCTGGCGTCCGAGGCTGAGCCGGTGTTCGGGGATATCCATGCCTTGGGCGAGATTCCGGTTCAATCCGTCATCCCTGCAATTGTGCAGCCCAGAGCTGTCGAGCGGCCTCGATTGGCAGGCTATCTGATTGAAGACATCCGGCTCGGTCGGGTGGCCGTTGAAGACGCCGTGGACCGGTCGGTGGTGACCCTCCGAGGCGATCAGGTGTTTTCCTCGGCCAGCGCCGCCATCGTTGACGATCTTGAGCCACTGATGCTTCGCATCGCCGATGCCATCGCCAAGGTCAAGGGCCAGGTGCGCATCACCGGCCACAGCGATAACCGTCCTATCGCCACCCTGCGGTTCCCGTCGAACTGGGCGCTGTCCCGCGCGCGCGCCGAGCAGGTCATGCACATTCTGGCAGCCAGGACCGGACAGCCCGAACGCTTCGCTGCCGAGGGACGTAGCGATACCGAGCCATTGGCTTCGAACGCAACGGCTGAAGGGCGAGCAAAAAATCGGCGGATAGAAATATCGGTATTGGCGGAGGGGGTCGAGTGAAGGCGTTTTTCAAATGTATCTTTCGCTGGGCGGCGCCCGTCCTCGGTCTGCTGGCGCTGAGTCTGATCATCTGGTTCGTCGGACCCTCGCTGGACCTGCTGATCCCGGAAGCTCGGCGCTGGGCGTTGATCTTCATGCTTTTCGCCGCAGGGATCGGATGGCGGGTATATCGCGTGATTCAGGCGCGACGTAAGGCTGCTCGAGTAATGGAAAGTCTGGCTGCGCAAACCCCTCCAGATCCGGCCAGCATCGCTACGGCCGAGGAACTGGCCACGTTGCGCCAGCGCATGGACGACGCCCTCAAGCTGCTGAAAAAAGCGCGCCTGGGCGGTGACGAACGACGCAACCTTTACGAGCTGCCTTGGTACGTGATCATCGGGCCTCCGGGATCGGGCAAGACCACGGCGCTGGTCAACTCTGGTCTGCATTTTCCGCTGGCCGCGCACATGGGCGAGCAGGCGATTCGCGGTGTGGGCGGCACACGCCATTGCGATTGGTGGTTTACCGATCAAGCGGTTCTGCTCGACACCGCTGGCCGATACACGACGCAAGACAGCCACGCGCAGGTCGATAAGGCCGCCTGGCTTGGCTTTCTCGATCTGCTCAAGAAACAGCGTGCGCGCCGGCCCATTGATGGCGTGTTCGTCGCCATCAGTCTGGGCGATCTGTTGTCCGGCAGTGACGCCGAGCGCGCCGCTCACGCGGCTGCCATTCGCGCAAGGGTTCAGGAACTCTACAGCCAGTTGGGCGTGAGGTTTCCGGTTTACTTCATGCTGACCAAGCTCGACCTGGTTCCGGGCTTCATGGAGTTTTTCGATGCCCTGAGCAAGGAGGAGAGGGCGCAGGTGTGGGGCATGACCTTCGCGCTGGATGACGGCCAACACAGCGCCAGCCCGCTGACGCATTTTCAGCGCGAATTCACCCTCATCGAGCAGCGTCTCAATGCCCGGCTGGTCGAGCGTCTGCAGCAGGAGCGTGACCCGGCGCGGCGAGACCTGATCTACGGTTTCCCGCAGCAGTTCGGTGCACTCAAAGACACGCTGCAAAGCTTCCTCGAGGATGTGTTCAAGCCCAATGCGTTCGAAGACCGGTCGCTGCTGCGGGGTGTTTATTTCACCAGCGGCACGCAGGAAGGCAGCCCGATCGATCGGCTGATTGGCGCGATGGCTCAGAGCATGAATCTGGATCGTCAGCATCTGGCGCGGCAGACCGGCACAGGGCGCAGTTACTTTATCGAAAAGCTGTTCACCGCAGTCGCCTTCGCGGAGCGCGGGCTGGTGGGCGTCAACGTCAAGGTCGAGCGTCGGCGCAAGTGGTTGGGCCGAGGCGCGTTGGCGGCAACCGCGGCGCTGGTCGTGCTGATCAGCGTGTTATGGCTGGTCAGTTATCGCGCCAACCAAGCGTACATCGCCCAGGTCGACCGCAAGGTCGCGTCGTTGGGCCAAGCGGTTCAGCGACTGAGCCCAGCGCAGCGCGGCGTATTGTCAGTGCTGCCGCTGCTTGATGGGGCGCGCCATCTGGCGAGCACCCCGCCCGATATGACTCAGGGCCTGGGTTTGTATCAGGGCGACATGCTGGAAGCGGAATCAGCAGGCGTGTATCGCAAGCTGCTGATCGCCGTCTTTGCGCCACGTCTGGTGGCGCGCATCGAAGAGCAATTGCGCAGCGGCGCCAGTACCGACTTCCTCTATGAGGGACTGAAGACGTATCTGATGTTCGCTGACGGTGAACATCACGCGCCCGACTTCATCAAGGCATGGATATCGCTGGATTGGGATCAGACTTTGCCTCGCGACCTTGCGCCTGACCAGCGCCAGGCGCTGAGCGCGCATTTGCAGGCGCTGTTCGAACGTCGCCCACCGGACGCCCGCCTGGATCAGCGACTGATCGATGATCTGCGTCGCCAGCTGCAACAACTGCCGGTGGCGCAGCGCGTCTACGAGCGCATCAAGCGACAGAAACTGCCCGAAGGTGTGCCGGACTTCCGTTTGACCGAGGCCGTGGGACGCGACGCCGCGCTGGTGTTCCGGCGCAAGAGCGGTAAGCCACTGGACGATCCGCTTAGCGGGTTCTTCACCGTCAAGGGCTACCGCGAGGTGTTCCTGGCGAGCACCCTGAAGCAGGCGGCAACCCTTGCCGAGGAACAATGGGTGTTGGGCATCGATCCCGCTGCCCGGCAGAACGCCGCCAGCCTTGCAGCCGATGTGCGTCGTCTCTACTTCCGGGATTACCAGCGTCAGTGGGATGCCCTGCTGGAAGATATTGATTTGGTGTCGATCACTCATGTGGCGCAGGCGGCCGATCTGCTACGGCTGGTCTCCGGGCCCAACTCGCCGCTGAAAAAGCTGCTGCTGGCCGTGGCCCGGCAAACTCGTCTGCAACAGGACGACAACCTGCTTGCCGAGCAGGGCAAGCAGGTTGAGGGCAGTGTCGACCAACTGAAGAACCGGCTGGGATCGATGTTGGGCCAGGAGCCGGCCCGCCCCGTTTCAGGATCTGGCGCTGAGCAAGATCCGGTCAGCGCGCATTTCGCCGCGCTCGACGCTTTCGTCAACAGGGCCGAAGACGAGCCTGCGGCTATCGATGGCCTGCTGGCGGACATGAACGCGCTGTACGTCCAGATCAGCGCTCTGGTCGATGCCAGCGGCGAGGCATTGTTGGGCCAGGCAAGAACCTCGGCCAGTGCCGCAGCCACACGGGTCGGTCTGAATGCCGACCGGCAGCCACCGGTTGTCCAGCGGCTGGTCAGGTCCATGGTCAGTGCTTCCACCAACACCATGATGGGTGGGGTGCGTAATCAGTTGAACGCCGCGTGGGTCAGTGACGTGGTGAACGTGTACCGCCAATCCCTGAGCGGTCGTTATCCGCTGACCCCCGGCAGCGCCCGAGACGCGACGCTGGACGACTTCGGCCAGTTCTTTGGCGTCGGCGGGGTGATGGATAACTACTTCCGCAAGTACCTGCAGGACTATGTCGACACCTCGGCATCGACCTGGCGGTGGCAACCGGGGGCCGCGCAAAAACTCGGTATCAACCCGTCCGTGCTGCAGACCTTCCAGCGTGCCGCTGCGATTCGCGAGGCGTTGTTCCGCGCCGGTGGCATGCAACCCGCGGTGCGTTTCGAGCTCAAGCCAGTGACGATGGATGCTTCGGTCAATCAGTTCCTGCTCGACCTGGACGGTCAACAAATCAGCTACGACCACGGCCCGAGCCGCTCCGCCGCGATGCAGTGGCCCAACCCCGGCAGCATTGGCGTGGTGCGCCTATCGATTTCCCCGCCTGCGGCCGACGGTCGGTCCGCATCGACGCTGGAAGGGCCGTGGGCGTGGTTCCGGTTGCTGGATCAGTCGGATCTTGTTTCCGGTGGTTCGCCAGACCGCTTCACACTTCGACTGCGGGTTGGCAGCGCGGGCATTTCCTATGAGCTGCGGGCGAACAGCGCCTTCAACCCGTTCAAGAGCCGTGTGCTGAGCGGTTTCAGCTTGCCGGAGCGGTTATGACGAAGCTGGGTTTCTACGGCAAGGTGCCCAGTCGCGGTGATTTCGTCAGCCGTGGTCTGCCGGAAAGCTTCATTCGGCCTTGGGATGCCTGGCTGGCGGCAGGCTTGCACACCAGTCGGCAGCAGTTGGGCGACGACTGGCTCAGTGCGTATTTGATCAGCCCGTTGTGGCGCTTCGCCTTGGCGTCAGGTGTCTGTGGTGTTGATGCCGTGGTCGGCGTGTCAATGCCGAGCGTTGATCGGGTCGGTCGCTATTTTCCGCTGACCGTCGCACAGCTCATCGAACCCGAACAGTCGCTGGCAGCGCTGGTGAGCGGGCCCGAGGATTGGTTCGAGCACGTTGAGGCCCTGCTGTTGGCGACTCTTGAAGAGGATGCGGACTTCACGCAGTTCGAGGGCGCTGTCGCCGCGCTGGATTGTTTGCCGACGACGTCAACTCAGCCAGTGCATCAGGTTGCCAATTTGCAGCACTCGGGCGCCGCCGATCCGCGTTCACGGCAGCAAATGCTCGCCGACCTTGCCTGCGATGGAGTGAGTCTCTGGTGGGGCAAAGGATCGGAGCACATCGCGCCGGGACTGATGCGCTGCTCAGGGCTGCCGGATGTCGCCTTTTTCAGCTGTCTGCTCGGGCAGGGAGGGTGTGTCTAAATGCTTGCTCGACGTGAAACCCTTCAGTGCCGCTCCGCCAGTTGCAGTCATGTTGGCATGGTACGGCAGATCAACGAAGACGCGTTTCTGGAGTTGCCCGAGAACGGTCTCTGGGTCGTCGCCGACGGGATGGGCGGGCACGCGGCGGGAGATTATGTCGCCAGCCTGATCGTCGACAGCCTGCGGCGCGTTGCGCCTGTCGACGCGCTGTCACGGTATACCCACGCGCTGCGTCAGGCGCTGACTCACGTCAACGCAGCCGTACGTGAGGAAGCGGTGCTGCGTGGACTCGGCGTGATGGGTAGCACGGTGGTGGCGTTGGCGGTGCAGGGCGACCGAGGCGTCTGCCTGTGGGCGGGAGACAGTCGCCTTTACCGTCTGCGCAACGACGAGCTGCAAAGCATTTCGCGCGACCACAGCTACGTCCAGGACCTGCAAGACAGCGGCTTGCTCAGCGAAGCCGAGGCTCGCGTGCATCCCCGGGCCAACATCGTGACTCGCGCCGTCGGCGTGGACGGCACGCTGGATCTGGCGGCGATCAACCTGGAGATCCTGCCTGGCGACACCTATCTGCTGTGCAGCGATGGCCTCAACAAGACCGCCGAAGACCATGAAATTTGCGATGTGCTGCGTCATCCGGACCCCTATCAAGTCGTGCGCTGCCTTGTGCATATGGGGCTGGCTCGTGGCGCACCCGACAACATCACGGCCATCGTCGTCAAAGCCTCGTGAAGACCTCAGCAATGGACATACTGATACCCGGATTCGACACCGTGGCCGAGATTGGCGAAGGCGCCATGGCCACCGTCTACCTCGCCACGCAACGCTCACTGGAACGTCAGGTCGCGCTGAAGATCATGGCAGCGGCGCTCTCGGCGGATCCAACGTTCTGCGAGCGCTTTCTGCGTGAAGGCAGGACGCTGGCGCGGCTTTCCCACCCGCACACCGTGACGATTCACGACATCGGCAATGTCGGGGATCTGTACTACATGGCCATGGAATACCTGCCCAATGGCACTTTGAAAGAGCGTATCGCGGCGGGCATGAGCGCGGAACAGGGCCTGATCTACGTTCGTCAGATTGCCTCGGCGCTGGGTTATGCCCATTCGCAAGGGCTCGTTCATCGCGACGTCAAACCGGCCAATATTCTCTTTCGCGCCAATGGCTCGGCGGTGCTCTCGGACTTCGGCATCGCCAAATCGCTGGATGATCGCACGCAGTTCACCCAGGCCGGGCTAGCCATTGGCACCCCCAGCTACATGAGCCCTGAACAGGCGCGCGGGCTGGAGATCGATGGGCGCGCCGACCTGTACGCGCTGGGCGTCGTGTTGCACGAGATACTCGTCGGCAGCTTGCCGTATAGCGGCACGGATGCGTTGTCCACGGTGCTCGCGCATCTGACCGAGCCGCTTCCGGAGCTGCCGATTCAGCACGGACGATATCAACAGATCCTCAGCAAGCTGCTGGCCAAGGAGCGTAACGATCGCTTTGCCGATGCTGCCGAGCTGATCGCCGCGCTGGACAGTCTGCCACCCGAGCCTGCCGACGCGACGATGATTCATCCGGTGCCGTTGCGGCCTGACGACGTGATGACTGAGCCTGCGCCGAAAGAGGGCTCTAATCACATCGCGGACGCGTCGGCTGCGCCGTCGACGTCACCGGGTGAGCACCATCCGCTCCACAAAACTGGGAGCGGATCTGAGCGGCGCAAAGGGCTGGCTGTGGCATTGCTGGCAGTCGCGATCGCTGCGGCGCTGGGGCTAGGCGTTTATGGATGGCTGAGTGGAGACAGGGCCAAGGCCGCGCCAATCGTTGCCGCGTCCGACGCTTCCGAGCCTTCGCTGGCCTCTGCGCCTAAGATCCCAGCCGAACCCGCGCAGCCTTCCGTTTCAGAGCTGAACGCCGGCAACCGTCCGCTGCTGATGGCGGGAAAGAAGACCCTGTTTCAACGCGTGCTGAGCAAGCCCGGCGCGACGCTTTCCAGCAATGCGGGTGCGGCAGCGGGCAGGCAGCCGCTGCCTGCGTTTTCGGTGCTGTATGTGTACCAGCGCAAAAAACTTGCTGGCAGTGAATGGTTGCAGGTCGGTTCGGCCAGCGATGGCCGCACTGAAGGCTGGTTGTCGGCCGATCAGGTCAGCGACTGGAAGCAGAGTCTGGTGCTGAAGTTCAGCGAGCGCTCCGGGCGGGCGCCGGCCATGTTTGTGCGCGACTCCCGCGAGGTAGAGCGGCTGCTCAATGACCCGGAAGCAGCCAGGACACTGCTGTTCAACGCGCAGCAGAACGCCGATGAGTCGAGCCAGGTGCTTGCGCTTGAGCCCGCTGACAGTGCCGTGCCGCACAGTCAGTTCTATTTGCTGCCGATCTTCGATGCCAAAGAGGCCTTCGACCCGAACGGCCAGCCTGTTCAGTTGCTAAAAATCGCATCCATCGACCCTGGTCATACGCCACAGCAGAACGACGCAGGCACACCCCTTGAGCCTGCAGCGGCAAGCGATGCTTTCCGCACCGGGGTGGTGCTTGTTGTGGATACGTCTGTGTCGATGCAACCCTATATCGATCAGGTGCGCGACGTGGTTGCCGAACTGCAGAGTCAGCTGGCCCGGCATGGCGAGCTGGACAACGTCAGCTTCGGGCTCGTGGGTTATCGAAACGATATCAGCAAAACGCCGGGCCTTGGTTACCTCAGCAAGACCTTGATCACGCTGGATCAGGGCCGCGATCCGGCGCGTTTTCTGAGACTGGCTCAGCAGATCAAGGCCACCACCGTCTCCAGTCATTCTTTCAACGAAGACGCGTTCGCCGGCGTGATGCAGGCCGTCAACGGCATGGACTGGTCGGGCTACGGCGGACGCGTGATCTTGCTGGTCACCGACGCGGGGGCACTGCGCAAGAATGACCCCTATGGCAGCACCCGGATGAACGAGGCCGAAGTGCGCCAGGCCGCGCTCGGCAAGCAGATCAAGATTTACGCGCTGCATGTGAAAACCGACGCGGGCAAGAGCAATCATGCCTTCGCCGAGCAGCAATACCGCACGCTGACCGCCGACGACAATCCGCAGATCGGCGACCTGTATGTGCCGGTTCCGGGGGGCGACGTAGAAAAGTTCGGTCAGCGGGTGTCCGAAATCGGTTCGGTGTTCGCGGACCTGGCTTATCAGGTGCGCAACAATAAGACGCCCACCGTGCCTGCTCTGTCAGCAACGCCGAGCGTGGCCGACAAATCGTCGGCCATTGGTTACGCCATGCGCATGGATTTCCTTGGCAAACAGTCCGATGTCCGCGCGCCGCAGCTCGTCAGCGCCTGGACGGCTGATCGCGACCTCACCGATACAACGCTGCCGCAATTCCAGGTCTGCGTGATGCTCAGCAAGCTGCAACTCAACGATCTTCAACAGTCGCTGAAATTGATCGTCGATACCGCGCGCAAAACCCTGAGTTCGCCCAAGGATTTCTTTCAGGAAATCGCCAGCGCCAGTGCGTATATGAGTCGAGATCCCGCAGCGCTGACCAAGGGCGGCAATCTCGCCCAAGGTGGCGTGCTCGGCGAATATCTGGAAGGGCTGCCATACCGCAGCAAATCACTCAGCATGAGTCAGGATTTATGGCTGTCGCTCAGTGTGGCCGAGCAGGAAGATTTCATCGACGAGCTGGATTCGAAAATCCGCCTCTACGAAACCTTCCACAACGACCTCGCCAATTGGGTCCGTTTTGGTGATGCCGGGCCGGGTGACGCCCTGTATCGCGTGCCGCTGTCGACGTTGCCGTGATGATGAGTCTGCGAAATGTGCGAAAAACGCGAGGCCAGGGCCGCCAGCGTTACAGCCTGGTGGTTGCACGGCTGGATCTGGCTGCCGGCGACCAATGGGCTGTGGTCGGTCCCAGTGGCTGTGGCAAGAGCACGCTGCTGGAAATACTGGCGTTGGTGCTGTCGCCGGACGATTGCGAGCGTTTTGAATTCGCCACCGATGAGGGCGCTGTCGACATCGCCAGCCTTTGGCGTCGTGGACAACATAGCCGCCTCGCCGCAGTGCGCAGCCACCAGATGGGCTATGTGCTGCAAACCGGCGGGTTGCTGGATTACCTCACGGTGCGCGACAACATCGGGCTGTCCCGACGAATACTGGGTTTGCACGACGATGGCAGCGTAGGGCGGCTGGCGGCGCAACTCGAAGTGACCGAACAGCTCGATAAAAAGCCTCAGGCCCTCTCGGTCGGGCAGCGTCAGCGCGTCAGTTGCGCTCGAGCGCTGGTTCACGATCCACGGCTGCTGCTGGCCGACGAGCCCACCGCTGCACTTGATCCTCTCAATGCCGTGCGAGTGATGAAGTTGTTGTTGCAGCGCGTCCGCGAGCACGGCGCTTGCTGCGTTGTCGCGACCCATGACGAGCGCCTCGCCCGAGAAAGCGGAATGCGCATTCTGCGCCTTGATTGCGTACGCGATGCCGATGGCGGTGTCACTGCCACGCTTGAGGAAGAATGCTGATGCGAATGGCGCTGCTGACATCTCTGGCCTGGCAGGACTATCGCGCCGATGCACGGCTTTCGGCTTGCACGGTGCTGGCATGGGTTGCCGTGATCACACCGCTTATGGTGCTGTTCGGGCTCAAATTCGGGCTGATCGGCAGTCTCACGGATCGGCTTGAGCGCGATCCGGCCGTGCGGGAAGTCATTCCCATGGGCGGGGGGCGCTTCAGTGCTGCGTTCGTTGAAACCCTTGGACGCAGGCCCGATGTGGGTTTCGTCGTGGGCCGCACCCGTCAGATTGCTGCCACCGCCGATCTGTCATTGGCCCCGAAGGCGTCCGTGGTGAATGTCGAAATGATCCCGACCGCCGCCGGCGATCCGCTGCTGGGCGATATTCTTCCTCCCGCCGAACCGAACCGGATCCTGCTCAGCCAGACAGCTGCCGAAAAGCTCGGTGCCAAAGCGGGTGACTGGCTCGACGCACGATTCACTCGGCAGAAGTCGGGCGTCGCACAGGCACAGCACGCTCGATTGCAGGTCGCATCGGTGTTGCCGCTGGACGCATTTGGCCGTGACGGAATGTTTGCGCCAGTGGCGTTGCTGGAGGCGGTCGAGGATTACCGCGACGGCCAGGCCGTGGAGGCTTTCGGCTGGACCGGGGATGTGTCTGCGAGCAGCCGACAACGTGTTTACCCGGCGTTTCGCCTGTACGCCCGCAATCTCGATGACGTCGAACCGCTGCGCCTGTACTTCGCGCAGAACAGAGTGCTGGTCTCCACTCAGACGCAGACCATCTCACAGGTCAAATCCCTGAGCCGCAACCTCACGATCGTGTTCTGGATCATCGCGGCGTTGGCGATGTTGGGCGCCGTAGCCGCAGTGTTCGCCGGCGCGCTGGCGGCGGTGGAGCGCAAGCGTCGAGAGCTCTCAGTGTTGCGTCTGCTGGGTTTGAGCACCGGCGCGCTGCTGTTGTTCGTCGTGCTCCAGGCCTTGTACAGCGGCGCGTTGGCGGCGCTGATCAGCATCATCCTCTATGGACTGGCCGAGCGCGGCCTCAACGACCTGTTCATGCCGGCATCCGGCGAATACGCCAGCCACCTGCTGATGCGCCACTACAGCGCGACGGTGTTCGCTGTGCTAGGCGCCAGCGCGTTGGCCGCAGGGTTGGGCGGCCTGCGCGTCGCCCGTATCGAAGCGGCAGAAGGGATCAGAGATGTCTGAGCGGTGTGCTGCTCTTCAAGCGTTGGCCCTGGTCACACTGTGCATGTCGCTGGGCTATGGGGCGCCGACATTCGCCGATAACGCGAGCACGGCGGACAACCCTAAACCGATGACGGGTGATGTTTTCCTGCCGTTACCTTGCGGCGGTGAAATGGTGCTGCGCTACGTCTACGTGTTGGCCCAGGGCTCGCTGGACGATCGCGAGGTGAGCCTTGGTTACCCGTTCAGCGAAGACGAGCCGGGTTACAAGCAGTCCTTCATTTCAGGCTACCGACGCGATTTTATCAACGGCCAGTTCACGCCCGACGATCTGCCGGCCGCCTGGCGCAAGACCATCAAGCCGCTGCTGCCAAAGACCGAAGCTTCCACGCCCCTCAAGCCAATGCTGTATTTCATCGGGAAGTACGAAGTCACCGCGCGGCAGTACGCGCACGTCATGTCGCAGGCTCGATCGACCGCCAGCGGTGAATCGTCGCCGGTATGCCAGGACCCTGAGGGCATGCTCGGGCGCTTGCCGAAGGTCAGGCTGTCGCGCTTTGAGGCCGAGCGATTTGCCGCGGTCTACAGCGGCTGGCTGATGAGAAATCACCCCGACCTGTTGCCGGTCAGCGGGCGAGGCCAACGCGATGACGGCGGGGTCGGTTTCGTCCGCTTGCCCACGGAAGTCGAATGGGAATATGCCGCCCGTGGCGGCCAGGCAGTGACTCGCCAGGAACTGGAAGGCCGACTGTTCCCTCGCCGCCGGGAAGGCAGTGAAGAAGACGGGCCGTTGGGCGATTGGGCGGTGTTCAATCAAGTGGCAGGCGGTACCGGGCAGGCCGCGCGATTGATGCCCGTCGGCACTCGCCAGCCCAATCCCATCGGTCTGTTCGATGTCATCGGTAACGCCGCGGAAATGGTCCAGGAGTCATTCCAGTTGGTGCATGCCGGGCGTCGCCATGGCAGCTACGGCGGCTTCATCGCCAAGGGGGGCAATTACCTGGAAGGCGAGGGCACGCTGTTCACCGGGATGCGCCGTGAGTATCCGCTCTTCGCTGCCGACGGTAGTGAGCAGCGCAACGAGACCACGGGTCTGCGCATCGCGATCGGTGCGCTATCGGCGCCGCGTTCGCGCTACAAGGAGCTCTTCGAGCAGTGGCAGAAAGAAGGCAGGCTGGCGTCGCTCACCGACGCCATCGATGACGCCGAAGACCCGACCAAGCGCCTGGACAGCATCATCGCCGCCAGCGCCGACCCCAAGCTCCAGGCTGAACTGGGGCGGGTGAATGAAGAGCTCAAACGCAACGTCTCGCTGATCGCCCGGCAGCGCGAGGAGGCGGCTGGCAACCTGATTCAGTCCTCCGCGTTGGTCGCCGAGACCATCAGCAACTACAACATCCGCCTGACCAATCTGCGCAACAGCCAGCAGCTTGCGACCGACGCCAACGACCACGCCAGCGCCAGGCTGTTCGCCGCCGCCATCCGCAACGGCACCAGTGCGCTGGACGGCGCGGTCGCCATCTATCTCGACAACCTTGCCACCGGCACCCGCTACACCGATGCGGTCATTCGCGCGCAATTTCAGCGGGTCCGGGAAGACCTTATTCGCAAGCCGGTACTGGGCAAGAGCCTGGTGGCGCGGGCCACGCTTTTCGTCAGTCATGTGGAGCATTACCGCCAACACAACCGAGCGGATCCACAAAAAATTCTAAAGGAGTTGCTCGCGTCGGCCAGTCAGCCATGACGGCCGTCGTTCAGCGAGCTGAAAGGGAGTCCGGGCGGCCTGTTGCCTACCGGCGTTGTAAAAACCAGAAAAGAGAGCATCACCATGCAGTTTCCTCGTAACTTCGTTATCTCGACCTCCACCTGTCGCGCGCTGCTGCTGGCCTGTGCCGGGTTCAGCGCCGTGCTGACGGCAGGCTGTGCCAGCTCGCCGGTTTCCAAAGTCGGCGCGAGCACTCAAGTCGAGTACTACCCGACCTGCTACGAACCGGTGAAGCATCTGCGAGGCACCGATTCGGACACCACCCGATCGATGTTCGGCGGCGCTGCCGTTGGTGCAGTGGGCGGCGCCTTGGCGGGTGCATTGGTCGGCAATTCCGAAGACCGCGCCCGTAATGTCGCCATCGGCGCCGCAGGGGGCGCACTGGTGGGCGGAGCTGCGGGGTACTACACCGAGAAACAGAAACAGATCGTCGATGACCGTCAGCGCATCGGTTCCTATGCCACCGACATCAACCACAGCGCGGCCGATCTTGATCGCAGCACTGCCTACGCCCAGGCATCTCAGTCTTGCTATCAGGGTGAGTTCACCCGATTGATAAGCGCCCGCAAGGCCAAGACCATTGATGACACCGAGGGTCGCAAGCGACTGGCTGAAATCGTCGCGGGTCTGAAGGAGTCCAACGACCTGATAGCGGCGGTTAATGGAAAATCGGCTGAGAACCTCGACAGTTACACCCAAGCGTATGAAAAGGATCTGCAGAACGTAGGCGTTCAACGTGCCGATGTCGTGGTCATTGCAGCTGCAGACACCGCGCCACCCGCTGCAAAGACTCACAAGAAAAAGGCGGCGGTGAAGAAAAAACGGCCGAGCGTCCCGCAGGAAGCGGTGAGCACCGAGAAGACTCTGCAGGACGCCAAGGTCAAGCAAGCTGCAAGCGAGCAGATCGCGGCCAGCGGACAGTCGCAGGTCAATGCCATGTGCAAGAACGCGGATCTGGGCGACTGGGCGCCGGTGCCTTGCCCGAACGTCTGATCAGGCATTCCTGATCGGTAGCTCGTCCGCTCACGCCGGCCCTGTCACATCGGCAGCGCCGGTTTGAGCGCTCCAAAGCTTCACGTTCATCGTGATCCGCGCTGTGGATCGCCCGTCGCCCATCGGCATTAAACCTTTCCACAGCCGTCAGCGACCGAAGCCGCACGCGCTATCTGAAAGCTCGAACGACCCGCCGCGCCGCGATGCGTCGGCCACAAAAAAGCCCGCACATCGGCGGGCTTCTTTATATACGGCGTTTTTCAGAACGTATCGAACGACCTGAAATCAAAAATGGCGCACTTGGCGGGATTCGAACCCACGACCCCTGCCTTCGGAGGGCAGTACTCTATCCAGCTGAGCTACAAGTGCAATGCGGGCGCCATGATACTCATCTGACCTGCGTGCGTCCATGCTGGCGAGTGACTGTTGTCGATTTCGCACGTTTGCGCGTGTCAGAAGTGACGTTGATCAGAAAATTTCGGGATTGCCGGGGTTTGCGTTCTTTTTTTCGAACGGAGTATTGTCCTTTACCCCTGTTGTCCCTAGGATTCGTTTGAGATTTCAAACGCTCACCTTCGGTTTCTCTGCGCTTTACCTTTCTTTGCGCGCAGGTCCGACCCCTGTTTTCCTGACGGCAGCCTCGGTCGAGGCGCCTTTGAATAATCAATAAAATTCGCTCCGCCGCGCGCGGTGCTGTTTAGGAGGCCGACATGCAGCTCAAAGATTCGAAGTTGTTCCGCCAGCAGGCGTACATCAATGGCGCCTGGGCCGATGCCGACAGTGGCCAGACTATCAAGGTCAACAACCCGTCCAACAACGAAATTCTCGGCACTGTTCCGAAGATGGGCGCTGCCGAAACCCGCCGCGCCATCGAAGCCGCTGACAAGGCGCTGCCGGCCTGGCGCGCGCTGACCGCCAAGGAACGTGGCGCCAAGCTGCGTCGCTGGTTCGAGCTGATGATGGAAAACCAGGAGGACCTCGGTCGCCTGATGACCCTTGAACAAGGCAAGCCGCTGGCTGAGGCCAAGGGCGAAATCGCCTACGCCGCTTCGTTCATCGAGTGGTTTTCTGAAGAAGCCAAGCGCGTCTACGGCGATGTCATTCCGGGCCATCAGCCGGACAAGCGCCTGATCGTGCTGAAGCAGCCAATCGGCGTGACAGCCGCCATCACGCCATGGAACTTCCCGGCGGCGATGATCACCCGCAAGGCCGGCCCCGCGCTGGCCGCTGGCTGCACGATGGTCCTCAAGCCTGCTTCGCAGACGCCTTACTCGGCGTTGGCGCTGGCTGAGCTGGCCGAGCGCGCAGGCATTCCGGCTGGCGTGTTCAGCGTCGTGACCGGCAGCGCAGGCGACATCGGCACCGAGCTGACCAGCAACCCGATCGTGCGCAAACTGTCGTTTACCGGCTCGACCGAAATCGGTCGTCAGCTGATGGCAGAATGTGCCCACGACATCAAGAAAGTCTCGCTGGAGCTGGGCGGTAACGCGCCCTTCATCGTGTTCGACGACGCCGATCTGGACAAGGCAGTTGAAGGGGCGATCATCTCCAAATACCGCAACAACGGTCAGACCTGCGTGTGCGCCAACCGCATCTACGTGCAGGACTCGGTCTACGATGCGTTCGCCGAAAAACTGAAGGCGGCGGTCGCCAAGTTGAAAGTCGGCGACGGCATGACCGAAGGCACCACCACCGGCCCGCTGATCGACGAGAAAGCCGTCGCCAAGGTCAAGGAGCACATCGCGGATGCGCTGGGCAAAGGTGCGAAGGTGCTGAGCGGCGGCAACAGCCTGGAAGGCAACTTCTTCGAGCCGACCATTCTGGTGAACGTGTCCAAGGACGCTGCCGTGGCCAAGGAAGAGACCTTTGGTCCGCTGGCGCCGCTGTTCCGCTTCAAAGACGAAGCCGAAGTCATCGCCATGGCGAACGACACCGAGTTTGGTCTGGCGTCGTACTTCTATGCTCAGAACATGAGCCGCGTGTTTCGTGTCGCTGAGGCGCTGGAATATGGCATGGTGGGCATCAACACCGGCCTGATCTCCAACGAAGTCGCCCCGTTTGGTGGTGTAAAGGCGTCGGGCCTGGGCCGTGAAGGCTCCAAGTACGGCATCGAAGATTACTTGGAAATCAAATACCTCTGCCTGAGCGTTTGAAGCTGCTGCGCTCGGTGAGGCTGCGTTGGCAAGGTTCGAAAAAATACTCATTGGCTGGAGCCAACTCCGTTTTTTTCAAACCTTGCCGCCTTGCCTGACCGTCGCTCGCGACGCTTCAA
>Ga0213834_100148_pt1 | contig 69208 bp, 67 predicted proteins | sample SWPTP12_FD_160580 | JGI IMG/M metagenome (GOLD analysis project Ga0213834, IMG submission 160580) | Coastal seawater microbial communities from Marineland, Florida, United States - SWP TP1 #2 | ecosystem: Environmental > Aquatic > Marine > Coastal | place: USA: Florida | collected 2016-08-06 | reverse complement strand
GCGCCAGGATATTCGTCTGGAACGAGATGCCGTCGATGACGCCGATGATCTCGACGATCTTGCGCGAGCTGGCGCGGATCGATTCCATCGTCGTCACCGCGCGGTCCACCGCCTGGCCGCCGTGCGAAGCCAGGCGCGCCGCTTCCGCCGCCAGGTCGGTCGCCAGGCGCGCGTTGTTGGCGTTGTCCTTGACCGCCACCGTCAGCGTTTCCATGGCGCTGGCGGTCTGCTCGAGCGAGCCGGCCTGCATTTCGGTGCGGGTCGACAGGTCCAGGTTGCCGGTGGCGATTTCCTTCGACGCCGTGTCGATCGAGCGTACCGAGGTCAGGATCGCGTGCAGCGTCGTGTTCAGGGTCTTGACCGTATGGTCGAGCGCGCGCGAAGTGTCGGCGATCTCGTCGCGGCCCGTGCTGCCGGTGGCACCGGCCAGGCGTCCTTCGGCCAGTTCGGAGACGACCTCCGATATGGCGCGAATGTCCTGCAGCATGGCGCGCCGCACCAGCATGGTGACGGTCAGCGAGAGCGCGATCGACAGCACGACCAGCACCGCCATCGTCACGCCCAGCGTGCGGAACTCGGCGCCGGCGGCGGCGTAGGCTTCTCCGCTCAGCTGCGTTTCCAGCGCCGCCAGTTTCGCCAGCTGGGCATTCAGGACACCGAATTCCTTTTCCGCCTTCTGCATCGAATTGGTCGCGATCGACTGGTCGACCTGCGCCATTTCGATGGTGTCGAGCACCGCCTTGCGGTAGGCCGCCAGCGCCTTGCTGGAAGCGTCGATCAGGGTGCGCTCGGACGGCTCGGCGACCTTGGCCAGCGTCCCCAGGCGGGTGGCGATGGCGGCGTGCTTCCTGTTGATGTCCTTGACCAGGTCGTCGAGGCGGTTCTTGGCGAAGCTGCCGCTGATCCAGGCCAGCAGCTGGTAGATGTTGGCATGCGCGTATTTGGCGTCGCCGGCGATATCGGCCGTGTCCTGCAGGTGCGCGGCGCGTACCTGCACCATGTTCTCCAATGAGGCATGCTGGCGCACCATGCCGTAATAGGCGGCGCCGGAGAGCAGCGTCAGCAGCACCAGCACCAATCCCGGCGCCAGCAGCAGCTTCGGGCCTATCCTGAGTTTTTTCAGCATGCTTTTCTCCGTCCAAAACAAGAGGGCGGCCGAAGCCGCCCGAGAGCGATCCGCGCTTACTTCTTGTAGATACCCGCTTCCAGCACCACATCGTCGACCTTGACGACATAGGTCGTCTTCGGCTCGATCTTGCCGGTGGTCGGGTTCTTGTACATGTAGTCGACCCAACCCTTGCCCTTCGAGGCCGCCAGCTGGATGATCTCGCGGCGGTATTTCTTGCCGTTGGCATCAGGCACGTCGGTCAGGTCCTTGCCGACGATCGAGGGATTGTGCGGGTGCGCCAGCATGACGCCGGTCTTGATGTCGCGCATGCCGACATACAGCTCGCCCTGCACGAAGTCCGGGTCCTTGGCGCTGATGCGCTTGATCATTTCATCCTTGCCCTTGGACTTGACGAGGGCGGCGCCGCGTTCGGTCATCGCGATCGCATCCTTTTCCGTCGGTTCATTGGCCAGTGCACCGGAGCAGGCAAGTCCGAGGCACAGGGCGGTGGCAGTGGCGAGCAGCTTCATGGAGACATCCTTTCGATAAGTCGTGCAGGGGGTAAAACTTTCCTAAGTGCATTGGGAAATGTACGCCCCACTTCCTATAGGCAATTTGCGCTTGCGCAAGCCGGTACGATGGGCACGCGAATGCCGCAACATGTCTCCGAGCAAACAAATTGTGCTTCGTGGAAAGTTTCGATATCCATCGTTGATTGTGTGCAACTCGTGCGCTCCGCATGGCTCCTAAGATGAGTTCCTGCGTGCAATTTCTTACTCAAGAATTGGCGCACTGTCCCCCACCATCTTTCCTTTCCAGGAGCATGACGTGACCACCACCGACTCGACGCCCGCCAAGTTCAAGCCCTATACGCGCCAGACCATCGCGCTTGCGCGCCAATGGAAATGGATGAGCCCTGAGCTGCAGGAAGCAACCCAGGTCGTCTCGCATGTGCTGCCGTTTCGCGTCAATGAATATGTGCTCGACCAGCTGATCGACTGGGACCGCATTCCCGACGATCCGATCTTTCGCCTGACCTTCCCGCACCGCGACATGCTCCCCATCCGCGAATACGAGCAGCTGCGCGAGCTGGTGCTGCACAAGAAGGACGACGCCGCCCTGGCCAGGCTGGTGCACCAGATCCGCATGCGCATGAACCCGCATCCGGCCGGCCAGATGACGCATAACGTCCCGCGCGTGAACGACGCACCGCTGCACGGCCTGCAGCACAAGTACAAGGAGACCGTGCTGTTCTTCCCCAGTGCCGGCCAGACCTGCCACGCCTACTGCACTTTCTGCTTCCGCTGGCCGCAGTTCGTCGGCATGGACGACATGAAGTTCAACGCGCGCGAGTCCTCGGAGCTGGTGTCCTATCTGGCCAGCCACCGGGACGTGACCGACGTCCTGCTGACCGGCGGCGACCCGATGATCATGAATACGCGTTCGCTGACCGAGTTCCTCGAACCCCTGCTCGCGCCCGAACTGGCGCACATCCAGAACATCCGCATCGGCACCAAGTCGGTCGCCTACTGGCCGCAGCGCTACGTCTCGGACAAGGATTCGGACGACCTGATGCGCCTGTTCGAGCGCGTCGTCGCGGCCGGCAAGAACCTGGCCATCATGGGCCACTACAACCATGCGGTGGAGCTGCGCCAACCGGTTGCCCAGCAGGCCGTGAAGCGCATCGTCGGCACCGGCGCCACGCTGCGCATGCAAGGTCCCCTGATCCGCCACATCAACGAAGACCCGAAAAGCTGGGCCGAGCTGTGGACCACCGGCGTGCGCCTGGGCGCGATCCCGTATTACATGTTCGTCGAACGCGACACCGGCCCGAGCGATTATTTCGCGCTGCCGCTGGCGCGCGCCCACGAGATCTTCCAGCAGGCCTATTCGATGGTGTCGGGCCTGTCGCGCACCGTGCGCGGCCCGTCGATGAGCGCCTTCCCCGGCAAGGTCGTGATCGACGGCGTGGTGACGATCAATGGCGAAAAGCTGTTTGCGCTGCAGTTCCTCCAGGCCCGCAATCCGGCATGGGTGCGCAAACCCTTCTTCGCCAAGTACGATCCCGACGCCACCTGGCTCGACCACCTGAAGCCGGCCTTCGGACGCAAGAAATTCTTCTTCGAAGAGGAAGAGGGCGCCGCCGTCCAGCATGTGCCCGGCGCTCGCGTGATCCCGATCGTACAGGCGGCCGGGCACGACCGCCGCGCCAGCGACAGCCAGCCCAGCGCGGCTTGAACCGGACCCGGATCCGGATCCGCCATGGGTGACCCAAGCTCGCCACGCCGCTCCGGCGTGGCGGTTTTCTTCTGCGTGTTCCTGCCGTTCGCGCTGGGACACTACCTGTCGTCGCTGGTGAGGAACGTGAACGCGGTGCTGGCGCCCGACCTGGTCCGGGCGCTGGCGCTCACGCCCGGCCAGCTGGGCCTTCTCACCAGCGCCTTCTTCTTCGCCGCCGCGCTGGTGCAGCTGCCGGTCGGGATGGCGCTCGACCGCTACGGCCCGCGCAAGGTGCAGCTGGTCCTGCTGACCTGCGGCGCGCTCGGTGCGCTGCTGTTCGCGCATGGGCAGAACTTCGGCCAGCTGCTGTTCGCGCGCACCCTGATCGGGGTTGGCCTGGGCGGCTGCTTCATGTCGGCGGTCAAAGCGGTGTCGACCTGGGTCGACCCGAAGCGCTTGCCGTCGGTGCAGGGCTACCTGATCGCCGTCGGCGGCCTGGGCGCGGCATCGTCGACGATGCCGGTGACCAAACTGCTGCAGTTCATGGACTGGCGCGGCGTGTTCATCGCCATTGCCGGCTTGACCGCCTGCTGCGGCCTGCTCATCCGCCTGCTCAGCCCCGCCACGGCGACGGGCACCGGCAAGACCCCGACGATCAAGTCGATCCTCGACGTCTACCGCAACCCGGCCTTTCGCAAGACGACCTCGCTGGTGGTGGTGTCGCACATGGTGTTCTTCGGGATCCAGGGCCTGTGGATCGGGCGCTGGCTGTCGGACGTGGCGCGCTTTCCCGAGCCGGTCGTGGCCTATCTGCTGTACATGGGGATGGCCTCGGTGATCTTCGGCGCGATCGCGGTCGGCATGATCACCGAATGGGCGGGACGGCGCGGCATCGCCCCGCTCGACGTGGCGGCGCTCGGCGTGGCGCTGTTCGTGGCGGTCCAGATGGCGGTCGTGTTCAACTGGCGGCCCAGCATGCAGCTGCTGTCGGTGTTGTTCACGCTGGTCGGGACGATCACGGGAATCGAGTTCGCGATCGTCTCGCAAAGCATGCCCAAGGAGCTCACCGGACGCGCCGCCACCTGCCTGAACCTGGTGATCTTCGTCGGCGCCTTCGTGGTGCAGGCCGGCTTCGGCCAGCTGATCGGCCTGTGGCAGCCCGACGGGGCGAATCACTATCCGGCGGTGGCCTACCGGGTCGCGTTCGGCGTGCTGGTGCTGCTGCAGTTGCCCGGCCTGGTCGCTTACTTCCTTCGGCGACGTCCGCTACAATGCGAGATTGCCCTCTTGAGCCCGAAGGAAGATTATGAAATTGGTACGCTACGGTCGCCCCGGTAAGGAAAAGCCGGGACTGCTGGACGAAGAAGGACGACTGCGCGACCTCTCCGGCGTCATTGCCGACGTCGACGCAGCCGTCCTGTCCGACCGCGCCCTGCGCAAGATCGCCAAAATCGACCCCAAGACCCTGCCGCTGGTGCGCGGTACGCCGCGCCTGGGCGTGCCGGTAAAAGGCATCGGCAAATTCATCGGCATCGGCATGAATTATTCGGACCACGCGGCCGAAATCGGCGCGCCGATCCCGAGCGAACCGATCATGTTCACCAAGGCGATTTCCTGCCTGTCCGGCCCGGACGATCCGATCCAGCTGCCGAAAGGCTCGAAGAAGACCGACTGGGAAGTCGAACTGGGCGTCGTGATCGGCACCCGCGCGCAGTATGTCGACGAGGCCGACGCGCTCGATTACGTGGCCGGCTACTGCGTCGTCAACGACGTCACTGAACGCGCCTACCAGTTCGAGCTCGGCTCGCAATGGGACAAAGGCAAAGGCTGCGACACCTTCGGACCGGTCGGCCCCTTCCTGGTCACGCGCGACGAGGTCTACGACGTGCAGGACCTGAACATGTACCTGGAAGTGAACGGCAAGCGCATGCAGACCGGGAATACGGCGAACATGGTGTTTACGGTGGCGCAGATCGTCAGCTACCTGTCGCGCTTCATGACCCTGGAGCCGGGCGACGTCATCTGCACCGGCACCCCGCCCGGCGTCGGCATGGGGCGCACGCCGCAGCGCTTCCTCAAGAAGGGCGACCAGGTGCGATTGGGGATCGAGGGACTGGGCGAACAGCAGCAGGACGTGCTGGCCTACCCGAAATAAGGTAACGCATCGCGCCGGCCGCCGCAGTGCGGCCGGCGCGTTTTCGATCAGCTCAGCCAGTAGCGCGTCAGGTGGCGCACCGGGTCGCTGTACTTGCTGCGCGCATGCATCAGGCGCTGGTTGTTCCAGATGAGGATGCTGCCTTCCGGGATCAGCACCTGGATCATGTGCTCGTAGAAGAACTTCTCGCCCGCTTCCGCGACGCGCCCCAGCGGCGTTTGCGCATAGCTCCCGGGTGTGGCGACATCGCCTTCGGACGGATTCACGTCGCCGAAGCGGAACTGGTTGTAACTGAAGCGGAACAGCCGCGCGCCGTCCTTCTCATCGATCAGGCGGGTATGGAACTGGCGCCGGCTCATGCCCGGCATGGCGCTGGCCAGGAAGGTGACGTCGTTCTCGTTGACCCAGGCCTTCAGGTCCGCGCTGAGCGAATCGTAGAACGCGAAACCGTCGGCCAGCAGCGTCTGGCCGCCGCCGCAGTTGGCCTGCTTGTGGCAGTGCAGGGCCAGGTATTTGGGCGGCGGATCGTAGACCGGCGCTTCGGTATGCGGGCCGATGCTGTTTTTGCTTTGCGAGAAAGGCAGCTTCTCGAAGCCCGGCTTCAAGGTGACTTCATAGGTTTCCTCGCCATTGAATTGGGGGACGATGCGCCCGAAATGGGCCAGCGCCGCGCGCGGGCCGTCGCGCAGCAGCTTGCGCGACAGGATGGTCCAGCCATGTTCCAGCAGATCGGCCTTGCAGCGGGCGATGCCGGCAGCGGCGTCGATCAGGTTCGATTCGCTCATTTTTTCGCTTCCTTTCGATGGGTGGGTAGGCCGGCCGTCAAGCCTGCAGCGCGGCGTCGAGCGCCTCCGCCAGGCGCGTCACGATGTCGCCCAGCTCCGCCTCGCTGGTGATGAAGGGCGGCGCCAGCAGCACATGGTCGCCGTTCAAACCGTCGACGGTGCCGCCCATCGGGAACACCATCAGCCCGCGTTTGAACGCCTGCGCCTTGACCGCCGCATGCAGCTTGCGCTCGGGCGGGAAGGGCGTCTTGGTCGCGCGGTCCTGCACCAGTTCGAGCGCCATGAACAGGCCGCGCCCGCGGATGTCGCCCACGTGCGGATGCTTGCCGAAGACGTTGCCGAGCATGCGGCGCAGCGTGGCCCCGCGCTTTTGCACCTGCGCCAGCAGGTTGTCGCGCTCGATCACCTTTTGCACGGCGAGCGCCGCCGCGGTGGCCACCGGATGGCCGATATACGTGTGCCCGTGCTGGAAGGCGCCGCTGCCCTGGCGCAGGCGTTCGACGATCGCGCCTTGCGCCAGCACCGCGCCGATCGGCTGGTAGCCGGCGCCGAGGCCCTTGGCCACCGTGATGATGTCCGGCGCCACCCCTTCCTGTTCGATCGCGTACATGGTGCCGGTACGGCCCATGCCGCAGGCGATTTCGTCGGCGATGAACAGCACGCCGTGGCGGTCGCAGATGGCGCGCACGCCCCGGAAATAGCCGGGCGTGGGCGGCACCGCGCCGGCACTGGCGCCGACCACCGGCTCGGCCACGAAGCCGATCACGTTGCGCGGTCCGGCCTTGATGATCGCGGTCTCGAGTTCGTCGAGCAGCATGGCGGTGTACTCGTCGCTTGACTGGTGCTCGCCGCGTCCCCGGTATTCGTTACAGGGCGACACCCGCGGGACGTCCATCAGGATCGGCGTAAACGGTTTACTGCGCCACGCGCTGCCGGAAATGGCGAGCGCGCCGAGCGTGTTGCCGTGGTAGCTCTGGCGGCGCGAGATGAACACCGAGCGTTGCGGCTCGCCCCCTTCGTAGAAATACTGGCGCGCCAGCTTGAGCGCGGTTTCCATCGCCTCCGAGCCGCCGGAGACGAAATAGACCCCGGCCATGCCCCTGGGCGCCCCCGCCACCAGCCTGGCGGCCAGCTCCTCGGCCGCCTCGGTCGTGAAGAAACCCGTGTGGGCGTAGGCGCACTGGTCGATCTGGCGGTGCATCGCCTCGATGATGTCCGGGTGGCCGTGCCCGAGGGCGGACACGGCCGCGCCGCCACAGGCGTCGATATAGGTATTGCCCTGGCTGTCTTGAAAGCGGATGCCCTGGGCCGAGACGACCACGGGCGGGGTCTGGCGCAGGCTTCGGTGAATGATGTGGCTCATGGCGCTCCCTTCTGAAGTTGACGGTCAACAATAAGCGCGCTCGCGGCCGCTTCTGTTGATGTGTCTTGGACGCCGAACGGATATTTTTCCAGTAGGACACTTTCGCAACGTGCCCTGTGGCGCCATGGCAATCGCGCGGAGAGGTATTGCCTTTTTCGCTACAATCGGTCGACCCGCTTTCCCCCATTCCAGTTTCAGGAGACATCCATGCGCCTTCGTTCGACCCCCATCCTTGCCGCAGCCGTGCTGCTCACGCTCAGCGCCTGCGGCGACAAGTCCAGCTTGCCGGTCGGTGCCGGTGTCGGGCCGTCGCCGACGCTGCCGCAACCGAAAAAGAGCCTGATTCCCACGGTCGATATCGCGCCTGCCAAAGGCTGGAACGGCGCCAAGCCGAGTGCGGCCCAGGGTCTCGAGGTGAGCGCCATGGCGTCCAACCTGGACCACCCGCGCTGGCTCCACGTGCTGCCCAATGGCGACGTGCTGGTGGCGGAAACGAACAAGCCGCAAACGCCCGAAACCAAGCAGTCCGGCATCAAGGCCTGGGTCATGGGCAAGGTGATGGCCAAGGCCGGCGCCGCCGTGCCGAGCGCCGACCGCATCACGCTGCTGCGCGACGCCGACGGCGACGGCGTGGCGGAAGTGCGCACCGTCTTCCTCAAGGGCCTGCATTCGCCGTTCGGCATGGCGCTGGTCGGAGAAACCCTGTACGTCGCGAATGCGGACGGTATTGTCCGCTTCCCGTACAAGGAAGGCGCGACCGAGATCAGCGCCGCGCCGCAGAAGGTGGCGCCGCTGCCGGCCGGATTGAACCATCACTGGACCAAGAACATCATCGCCAGCAAGGACGGCAGCAAGCTCTACGCCACCGTCGGCTCGAACAGCAATGTCGGCGAAAACGGCATGGAGATCGAAGTCAACCGCGCGGCGATTCATGAAGTGGACCTGAAGACCGGTGCCACCCGCCTGTTCGCCTCCGGCCTGCGCAATCCGAACGGCATGGCCTGGGAGCCGCAAACCGGCGCGCTGTGGACGGTCGCCAACGAGCGCGACGAGATCGGCAGCGATCTCGTGCCCGACTACCTGACCTCGGTGAAGGACGGCGCCTTCTACGGCTGGCCGTACAGCTACTACGGCCAGCACGTCGACGAACGCATCAAGCCGCAGCGTCCCGAGCTGGTGGCGAAAGCCATTTCGCCCGACTACGCGCTCGGCGCCCACGTCGCCGCGCTCGGCTTGAGCTTCGCCGAAGGCGCGAAACTGGGACCGCTGTTCACCAACGGCGCCTTCATCGGCCAGCACGGCTCCTGGAACCGCAAGCCGCTGTCGGGCTACAACGTCGTGTACGTGCCCTTCGCCGACGGCAAGCCGAACGGCAAGCCTGTCGAGGTGCTGACCGGCTTCGTCGACAAGAACGGCGATGCGCTGGGGCGTCCGGTGGGCGTGGCGATCGACAAGGCGGGTGCCCTGCTGGTCGCGGACGACGTCGGCAACGTGATCTGGCGCGTGCGGCCGGCGGCGCGCTGACGTGGATTGAAGGCGTGGGCGGGGTCCCCGTCCACGCGTTCAACCAGCGTCCGCTCGTTCGCACATCAACTCACGCACAACTCTCCACCAACCACAGCGGCACCGAGGTCCACGCGATCCCGGCGAAGGCCAGCAGCGCCGTGAGCGCCGCCGCCCAGTCGAGCAGCGCGGTCTGTTCGTCGCCGCCGCCGAGCGTGCCGCGGGCGCGCCAGGCCAGGGCGGCGCAGATCGCCAGCGCCACCAGCGTCATCAAGGCCAGCGGCAGCCGGTGCGGACTGCCGGGGGCGAACCCGGCCGGACTGCACTGGGCCGCCACCAGCACATAGCTGCCGCCGAAATGCGCGGCCCAGACCAGCATCGGCAGGGTGCCGCGCAGGAGCTTCCCGAAGAGCCGTTCACGCATCGATCACTCCATCAGCAGGGGAACAAGATGAACCGCCAGCGCCAGCGCGATGCCTTGCAGCGTCGTGTAGTGCCAGAGCAGCGCCGTGTTGTCGAGCGTCGCGCGGCTGGTCGGGGACAGACGTCCGCTCCAGGCGCGCGCGGCAAGATAGGGTCCGGCCACGGCCAGCACGATCACGTGCAGGCCCTGGTAACTGAGCAGCGCCGCGATCGTCGCGCTCCATGCCTGCGCGCGCGGCGCCAGGCCGGCCAGGTCGTAGCCGTGCAGGTCGACCAGGAAAGCGCCGATCACGCAGCCGGTCGCCATCAGCGCCAGCCAGGGCAGGCGCCGCCGGCCGATGCTGCGCCGCGCCCACAGCATCAGGATCGAGCCCGCCGCCAGCAAGGCGCCCGAGACCAGCGGCCAGCGCAGTTCCGGCAGGCTGGCCGAGGGTGGCGGGCATACTTCCAGGCGCATCGAGATGTGGATGTAGGCGAACACGAACGAGGCGAAGATGGTCGCGTCGACCACCAGCATGATGATCGTCGCCCACCACGAGTGCGAGGCGCTACCGCGCGCGCCGACCGGCAGCACCAGCGTGTCCGACACGCGCGCCTCGGTTATCGGCTGCTTGCGGTCGGACCCCCACAGCCAGGCCACGGTGGCGACGATCGCCGCGATCCCGCAGGCCCAGGCCGTCAGGTTCATCTTCACCGTCAGCAGCAGGAAGAAGCCGGCCGTGCCGGCCGCCGCGATGAAGGGCAGCCAGCTGTCGCCCGGCAGGATCAGCAGGTACAGCGGCTTGCCCGACACCGGGCTGGTGGCGATGGTTTCGCGCTTGCCGCTGGCGGTGCCGGGCAGGTAGTGGCGGCCCGCTTCGACCTGCTCGCTCAAGCCCGGCTGGTCCCAGAGCGGATCGGCGGACGTGATGTGCGGGATGCTGCGCGTGCCGTAGTCTTCGGTCGGCAGCCATTCGAGGGTGGCGGCATGCCAGGGATTGCCAACCGGCTGCTCCGGCCGGCGCAGCGTGCGCACCACGTCGACCAGTACCAGCAGCACCCCGCCCGCCAGCACGAAGGCGCCCACCGTCGAGGCCAGGTTCAGGCCCGCCCAACCCATCTCGGCCGGGTAGGTGTAGACCCGGCGCGGCATGCCGAGCAGGCCCGTCACGTGCATCGGGAAGAAGGCGATATTAAAGCCGCCGAACATCAGCCAGAAGGCCCACTGCGCGAGCCGCTCCGACAAACGCTGGCCCTTGACCAGCGGCAGCCAGTAGTACAGGGCCGCGAACACCGGGAACACCATCCCGCCAACCAGCACGTAATGCAGGTGGGCGACGATGAAATAGGTGTCGTGCGCCTGCCAGTCGAAGGGCAGCAGCGCCACCATCACGCCGGTCAGGCCGCCGAGTACGAAGATGAACATGAAGCCGGCCAGGAACAGGGCCGGCGCGTTCATGGTGACGCGTCCGCGCCAGAGCGTGGCGATCCAGCCGAACACCTGGATCGCGGTCGGCACCGCCACCGCCATGCTGGCCGCCGAGACGAAACTCATCGTCATCACGCCCAGGCCCGCCGTGAACATGTGGTGCGCCCAGAGCGCGAAACTGAAGAAGCAGACCACGACCAGCGCGACGATGATCGGACGGCGCCCGACCAGCGGCGTGCCGGCGATGGTCGGCACCATGGTCGAGACCATGCCGGCGGCCGGCAGGAAGATGATGTACACCTCGGGGTGGCCGAAGAACCAGAACAGGTGATGCCACAGGATCGGATCGCCCCCGCGCTCGGCGATGAAGAAGGGCCAGTCGAAGGCGCGCTCCATTTCCAGCAGCGCGGTGCCGGCGATGATCGCCGGGAAGGCGAACACGATCATCACTGCCACCACCAGCATGGCCCAGGCATACACCGGCATGCGCGACAAGCTCATGCCCGGCGCGCGGGTGAACAGGATGCCGACGATCAGTTCGATCGCGCCGGCGATCGCCGAGATCTCGATGAAGCCGATCCCGAGCAGCCAGAAGTCGGCATTCAGTCCCGGCGAATACTGCTTGCCCGTCAGCGGCGGATACATGAACCAGCCGCCGTCGGGCGCGAGACCGAAGAACAGGGTGCAAAAGAAGGCCAGGCCGCCGATCGCATAGGCCCAGAAGGCATACGCCGACAAGCGCGGGAAGGGCAGGTCGCGCGCGCCCAGCATGTTCGGCAGCAGGAACACGGCAATCGCCTCGACGATCGGGATGGCGAACAGGAACATCATCACCGTGCCGTGCATGGTGAAGATCTGGTTGTAGCTGCCCGCCGAGAGCAGCGTGTTGTCGGGCACGGCCAGCTGGGTGCGCATCATCAGGCCGAGGATCCCGGCCAGCAGGAAGAACAGTAGCGCGGTGCCGATATACAGCAGGCCGATGCTGGTGTTGTCGACCCGGGTCAGGTAGCGCCAGCCGGTCGGGCGGCGCCAGGGTTTTTTCAGGCGTTCCAGTTCGTGCGCGGGCCGGGGCAGGGAGCTCGGCAGCGTGGTTTCGTGCGTCATCGTCATTTCAGCTGTTCGAGGTAGGCGGCCAGGGCTTGCAGCGTGGCCCCGTCGATGTCGGTCGCGGCCGGCATGCGCGCGCCCGGCTTGATCGCTTGCGGATCGGCGATCCAGCCGGCCAGCGTACCGCGGTGGTTGCGCAAGGTGCCGGCGGCGAGGTGCAGGCGCGCGCCGACGTGGGTCAGGTCCGGACCCAGGCGCGCGCCGCTGGCGACGCCGCGGATCGTGTGGCAGCTCTGGCAGCGCTGTTCGAGGAAGGCGGCGCGGCCGCGCTCGACCAGCGCGTTATCGGGCGCCTTGGCCGGCTGCGCTTCGTTCGCCAGCCAGCGCTCGAATTGCGCGGGCGCCATCGCGATCACGTGCAGCGCCATGCGCGCATGCTGTTCGCCGCAGAATTCGGCGCACTGGCCGCGGTAGATGCCGGGTTTGTCGGCATGCAGGGTCAGGCCGTTGACGCGTCCCGGCACGGTATCCATCTTGCCGTTCAGGGCCGGCACCCACAGGCTGTGGATCACGTCCTGGGACGTGAGGCCGAGGTAGACCGGACGCCCGGCCGGGATGCGGATCTCGTTGGCGCTGACGACTTCGCGCCCGCTGACCGGATCGTGGTAGCGCACTTCCCACCACCACATCTTGGCCGTGACGCCGATGCTCATCGCGCCGCGCGAGGTCTGCGGGGTCAGGTCGGCGCTGCGCCAGGTGCTCCAGACCAGCAGCGCGCTCAAGACCACGACCGGGAAGGCGATACCGGCGCCGGCGATCCACCAGCGCGCCGACACCTGGCGCCCGGTGTGGCCGTCGCGCCGCAAGCTCAGCACCATCAGCGCCATGACGGCGACGAAAATGACGGCGCCGCCGCCGAACAGGACCCAGGACAGGTGCGCGATGACGGCCGCGTCGGGACCGGCCGGGTGCAGCACCGATTGCAGCGGGGCGTTGGTCACCGGCGTCATCGCAGCAGCAGCAGATAGGCCGCCATGTGGCGCGCTTCCTCGGGCGAGACGCCCAGGTCCGGCATCGCACTGCCGGGTTTCAGCGCTTGCGGGTTGTCGAGCCAGCGGGCCAGATTGTCGGGCGTGTTCGGGATGCCGCCGGCGATATAGCTGCGCCGCCCGAACTGGGCCAGGGGCGGTCCCGCATTCCCGGCCGGACCGGGCACCTCGGGAATCGCATGGCAGGCGGCGCACTGGTACTGCGCCATCAGGCGCTGGCCCTGGGCCGGGTCGCCGCCGCTCACCGCTTGCTGCGCCGCGCGCTCGCCGCAGCCCGCCAGCAATGCCAGGCACACTCCCAGCACGCGGGCGGGGGGCAAGACGGGGGAAAAGAGGTGATTGCGCACAATCGAATCCGACGAGGCCGATGGCTCTATATAATACAAGAGAAAAAATATCATTTTTTCAACAGTGTGCACCCTGCCAGCCACGCCATGCCGAACCGGATGCCCCCCAAATCGAAGCGCCTGATCCTGAAAACCGCCGCCGCCACCCTGGTGCTGGCGGGGCTGGCCGCCGCCGCCGCCGGGGCCATCGTGCTGCGCGCCGGCTGGTACGACACCACGGCTACCTCCCAGCACCTGCAGCCGGTCCACACCCTGCTCGAACTGGGCATGCGCTATTCGGTCCGCAACCATGCCAGCGAGGTGCGGGTGCCGCCGCTTGGCGCGCCCCGGCAGGTGCTGCGCGGCGCGGCCGTGTACGCCGCCCATTGCGCGCAATGCCATGGCGGGCCGGGCTCGGCCCAGGCCAAGATCGCGCAAAGCATGCAGCCGCTGCCCGGGCCCCTGGTCGACGCCGGCGCGCACTGGCAGCCGCGCGAGCTGTACTGGATCACGAAACACGGCATCAAGATGAGCGGCATGCCGGCCTGGCAGTTCCACCTGAGCGACGCCGACCTGTGGTCCGTGGTCGCCTTCATGGGCGTGCTGCCGACGCTGTCGGCGCGCGATTACGCGCAGGCGACCGGGGTGGCGAATGCCGCCGGCACGCCGGCATCGGCGCCGACCACGGCGGGAGCGGCGCAATGAGGGCGCGCCTGTTGCTCGGCGCGCTGGCGCTGCTGGCCGGCTGCCAGGGCAAGCCGCCGCCCAGCGGCCTGCAGGGCGACCCCGCACGCGGCCGCGTGGCGCTGGCCCAGCATGCCTGCCGCGCCTGTCACATGATCCCCGGGATCACCGGCCCCGAGACCTATGTCGGCCGTCCGCTGGTCGACCTGGCCGAAAGCCGCTTCATCGCCGGCAGCCTGCCGAACACCCAGGCCAACCTGGTGCGCTGGATCCGCAACCCCCAAGCGATCGACCCGCAGACGGCGATGCCGGCGGTGGGCGTGAGCGAACGCGACGCGCTCGACATGAGCGCCTGGCTGCTGGCCCCCGACAACTAGAAACACTGCTGCTGAGCTTGATAAAAGTCTTATTCGCGATGGATTTTTTTTGATCTTTCGCGGTAGCTGTGCGACTATTTTTTCCGTTGCGACATTTCCGCGAGGCCAATCATGAGCGACCGCCTACCCCCGATTCCAGCAAGTCAGCTCAACGAGGCGCAGCGCCGCGCCGCCCAGGCCGTCATCGAAGGACCACGCGGCGCGCTCTACGGCCCTTTTGTGCCGCTGCTGCGCAGTCCGGAATTGCTGGAAAATGCGCAGCGCATGGGCGAATACCTGCGCTACCGCAGCGCCATCGGCGTGCGCTTGTCGGAACTCGTGATCCTGGTGACGGCGCGCCAGTGGAACCAGTCGGTGGAGTGGGCGATCCACGCGCCGATCGCGGCCCAGGTCGGGCTGCCGGCGCACGTGATCGCCGCCATTTCGCGGCGCGAGCGGCCGGAGAACATGCTGGTGGACGAAGCGGTGGTGCACGACTTCTGCATCGAGCTGCACCAGAACAAGCAGGTAGCGGACCGCACTTATGACGACGCCCTGGCGCTGTTCGGCGAGCAGGGCGTGGTCGACTTGATGGGCCTGAACGGCTACTACACCTTGCTGGCGATGGTGATGAACACGGCGCGCACCGAGATGCCGGTGTCGAGCGCCGCGCCGCTACCGGAGTAGCGGCGCCCCTGCATCAGGCCAGCGCTTCCTTGGCCGCCTGTTCCGGCGTCAAGCCGTCGTAGAACAGGTCGGTGAACCATTCGACCTCTTCCTCGATATGGTCCTGCGCCTGCTTCTGGGTGGCGCCGCCGGCAACCAGGTGTCCTTCGACTTCGATGCACCAGTTAATCAGTGCCATCGTTTCTTCGTCGAGTACTTCTTCTTTCTTGGCCATCATGGACCTCCTTATGCCAGTACCTTCTTCATCCACGCCGAGATGTCCTGCACTTCCTCGAAGCAGAGCGAATGCTGCATCGGGTAGTCGTGCCACTCGATCGTATAGCCAAGCCCTGTGAGGGTGTCGCGCGACTGCTCGGCGCGCACGAAGGGCACCACCGGGTCCTGGCGGCCGTGGGCCATGAAGATCGGGGTGTCGATGCTTTCCTCGGTGCGCTCGTGCGCCGCCTTGTCACCCAGCGGCAGGTAGCCCGACAGGCACAGCATGCCGGCCAGCTTTTCCGGATGGCGCAGGCCGGTCTGCAGCGTCATCGCGCAGCCTTGCGAGAAGCCGGCCAGGATGATGCGCGAGGCGGGAATGCCGCGCGCTTTTTCGCGCGCGATCAGGGCTTCGACGTCGCGCTGCGAATCACGCAGGCCGCCTTCGTCTTCGCGGCGCGTCAGGTCGGCCACGCTGATGTCGTACCAGGCGCGCATGACATAGCCGCCGTTGATCGTCACCGGAATCTGTTTCGCGTGCGGGAACACGAAGCGGATGGCGGGCAGGCCTTTCAGGTCGAGTTCGCGCACCATCGGCACGAAGTCGTTACCGTCGGCGCCCAGGCCGTGCAGCCAGATGACCGCGACCGATGGATGGGGCGCGGTTTCGATTTCGATGTTTTGCAGCAGATCGCTCATGCGTTGTCCTGGGGTGTGGATGCGGGGGCCGGACGCTGGGCTGTTTTTGGACGCCAGGCGCTCGTCACGGCCGGATTCGTTTCGATATACGGGCCGCCGATCAGGTCGATGCAGTAGGGGACGGCCGCGAAGATTCCGCCTGCCACCACCTTGCCGTCGGCGTCCTTCAAGCCTTCCAGCGTTTCCTTGATCGCCTTCGGCTGGCCGGGCAGGTTCATGATCAGCGCGGCGTGGCTCTCGATCTCGCGGATCACGGCCACCTGGCGCGACAGGATCGCGGTCGGCACGAAGCGCAAACTGATCTGGCGCATCTGCTCGCCGAAGCCCGGCATTTCCTTGGTGCCGACGGCCAGCGTGGCCTCGGGCGTGACGTCGCGCCGCGCCGGTCCGGTGCCGCCCGTGGTCAGGACCAGGTGGCAGCCGGCGCCGTCGACCAGTTCGACCAGGGTCTTCTCGATCTGCGTGCGCTCGTCGGGAATCAGGCGCGGCTCGATCCGGTAGGGCGTGGTGATGGCCGCGGCGATCCAGTCCTGCAGCGCCGGAATCCCCTTGTCCTCGTAGACGCCGCCGCTGGCGCGGTCCGAGACCGACACCAGGCCGATCACCAGTACATCCTTATTCGTCTGCGGACTCATCGTCTTCCAGTTCGTCCTCGCTCGGCGCGGCCTTCTTCTTGCCCAGGTCCTTCAGGATCTGGAACAGCTCGCGGTAGGCCTTCGGCGGCTTCGATTCGGCCTGCTCCTTGCGCGCATTGCGGATCAGGGTGCGCAGGTGCTGCACGTCCAGTTCCGGATGCTCTTCGAGCAGCGTGGTCAGGGCCTTGTCGTCGGTCAGCAGCTTCTCGCGGCGGCGCTCGAGCGCGTGCAGCGCGGCCGTTTCGGCCTTGGAAGCGCCTTTCCAGCTGTCGATGGTGCGCTGGATGACGGCCACTTCCTCGTCGCTCAGGGTACGCATCTTCTTGCCGACGAACTGCAGCTGGCGGCGCCGCCCTTCGTGGTTGGTGATGGTCTGGCACATCAGGATGGCGTCCTTGACGTCTTCCGGCATCGGGACGCGCTTGACGCGGTCGCGCGGCTCGGCAACGAGCTGCGCGCCGAGTTTCTGCAACTCGTCCATCTGGCGCTTGAGCTCAGATTTGGAAGGGCGTTCGTATTCTTGCTCGAACTCGTTGGACTGGAAGCCCACCGAGCCGCGGTTTGGATTTGGCATGATATTGATTGATCCGATTGGCGCTGAGCCGATCAGTAAAAACAGTAAACGGCTGCTATGATAACTGTTTTAGGGCTTGCGACGAAAAACACGATATGAACGACACCGTTTTCACCCACACCCAGGACCAGTTGAAAGAACTGGCACGCAGCGTACTCGCCTTCGCCCAGGAACAGGGCGCAACCGACGCGGCGGTCGAAATCAGCGAGGGGAGCGGGTTATCGGTGTCTGTACGTCGCGGCAAGATCGAGACCATCGAGCAGAACAAGGACAAGGGCATCGGCGTCACCGTCTACGCCGGCCAGCGCCGCGGCAACGCCAGCACCTCCGACTTCTCCGAAACCTCGCTGCGCGCCACCGTCGAAGCGGCCTGGAACATCGCCCGCTTCACCGCCGAGGACGAAGCGGCCGGCCTGCCCGACGCCGACCAGCTCGAACTGAACCCGCGCGACCTGCGCCTGTGCTACCCATGGCAGATCAGTACCGAGGAAGCGGTCGAGCTGGCGCAGCGCTGCGAAAACGCGGCCTTCGAGGTCGACCGCCGCATCACCAACAGCGAAGGCGCCAGCGTCTACGTGCAGCAATCGCATTTCGTGGCCGCCAACACGCGCGGCTTCATCGGCGGCTACCCGTTCTCGCGCCACACGATGTCGATCGCGCCGATCGCCGGCAAGGGCAACAAGATGCAGCGCGACGACTGGTACACCTCGGCGCGCGACCCGAAGAGGCTGGCCAAGCCGGAAGCGGTGGGGCGCTACGCCGCCGAGCGCGCGCTGGCGCGCCTGAATGCGCGCAAGCTCGACACCCGCACCTGCCCGGTGCTGTTCGAGGCGCCGCTGGCCGCCGGCCTGGTCGGCGCTTTCGTGCAGGCGGTGTCGGGCGGCGCGCTGTACCGCAAATCGACCTTCCTGCTCGATACGCTGGGCAAGCAGGTCTTCCCGAGCCATATCCAGGTCATGGAAGATCCGCACGTGATCGGTGAAGTCGGTTCCTCGCCGTTCGACGAGGAAGGGGTGCGCACCGTGCGCCGCAAGGTCATCGACAGCGGCGTGCTGCAGGGGTACTTCCTGGGCTCCTACTCGGCCCGTAAGCTCGGCATGAAAACCACGGGCAACGCCGGCGGCGCGCACAACCTGAGTTTTACCTCCGACGACACCAGGCTGGCCGACGATTTCGAAGGCATGCTGCGCAAGATGGGCACGGGCCTGCTGGTCACTGAACTGATGGGGCAGGGCGTGAACTACGTCACCGGCGACTATTCGCGCGGCGCCTCCGGCTACTGGGTCGAGAACGGCGTGATCCAGTACCCGGTCGAGGAAATCACGATCGCCGGCAATATGCGCGAGATGTTCCAGCAGATCGTCGGCGTCGGTAACGACGTGCTCTCGCGTGGCAGCAAGTCGACCGGCTCGATCCTGATCGAGAAGATGGTCGTGGCAGGCAATTAAGGAAAAACATGAGCAAATTCGTCCGCATCGACAAAGACAACAACCCGAAAAAAGCGGTGCTGCTGAACCTCGACCTGGTGGCATCGGTCGAGCTCTCGCCCCAGTCCGACCTGCTCAGTTCAGCCGATGAAAACCGGGTCTACGTCAGCTGCCTGGCGCACGACAAGACGGTGATCGCGACCGTGCACTTCGACGCCATCGACGATGCGCATGCCTGGGTGGCGCAGAACCTGGGCGTGCAGCTCTAAATGGCGGCCGCCACGGCCAACAAGACCGCTGCGCACCCTGGCCGACGTCGACCTGGGGGTGCTCGACGCACTGGTGCGCGAGTCGATCGCCACCACCGAAGGGCTCTACGGCGCTTAGAACCTATCCCAGTAGGGAATGAGTCGTTGCTGACGCGCCTGACAAGCGGCTGCTGCGTTGCTCGTCGTTGCATGGCTCGCCATGCGGCCTCCTCGCGCCTTGCCCCCGCTTGCCATGCATCGTCATCAACTTCCTCCTCCCTACTGGGATAGGTTCTTAGCCCGCCGCCGCTTCGCTCTTCACCTTCTGCAAAGCCCGCTCCACCGTCGCCGCCAGTTCGGCCAGCTGGAACGGTTTGCGCAGCAGCATATCGTCCCCGATCACCTGTTCGATCGCCTTCATGTCGGCATAGCCGGTCGCGATAATCATCGGCACGCCCGGTAATTCCTCGCGTGCCCGCAGCACCAGTTCGGCGCCGGTAATGCCGGGCATCAGGTAGTCGGTGATGATCAGGTCGGGCGCCGCGCGTTTGAGTTCGCTCAGGCCGGCTTCGCCGTCGGGCGCCTGGGCCACCGTGTGGCCGAGGGCTTCGAGCGATTCGACCATCGATTCGCGCACGAAATCGTCGTCCTCGACCACCAGGATGTGCACGCCGGCCCTGGCCGCGGCGGTGATCGAGGCGCTGGCCAGGTCGGGCGCGTCGGCGCCGTTGCCGGCCGCGCGCAGCCAGATTTCCACCGTGGTACCGAGGCCCGGTTCGCTCAGGATGCGCGCCGCGCCCCCGGACTGCTGGGCCATGCCGTAGACCTGGGACAGGCCCAGGCCCGTGCCCTTGCCGACGCCCTTGGTGGTGAAGAAGGGTTCGAACACGCGCGCCGCCACTTCCGGCGGCATGCCCTCGCCGCTGTCGGTGACGGCGATGCGCACGTAGTCGCCGGCCGGCAGCAGGCCGGCCGGCGGCGTGGCCAGGCCCGCATGAAAGCGCAGCTCGCCGCCGCCATCCATGGCGTCGCGCGCATTGATCGCCAGGTTCAGCAGCGCCATCTCCATCTGGTTCATGTCGGCCATCACGTTGGCCGTCTCGGGCGCGACCTCGAAGGCCAGGCGGATGCTCGAACCGAGCGAGGTGGCGACCAGTTCGCGCACGCCGTCGAACAGGGTGCCGACGTCGAGCGGGCGCAGGTCGAGGCTCTGGTTGCGCGAGAAGGCCAGCAGCTGGCTGGTGAGTTTGCCGCCGCGCTGGCAGGCGCGGCGCGCCACTTCGGCGCGCTGCTTCGCGACCTCGTCCTTCGACATCAGGAGGATCAAGTCCATGCTGCCCTGGACGACGTTGAGCAGATTGTTAAAGTCGTGGGCGATGCCGCCGGTCAGGCGCCCGACCGCTTCCATCTTCTGGAACTGGACCATCGCCTGCTGCACCCGTTCGCGCTCGATCACTTCGTTCATCAGGCGGTCGTTGGCCTGGGCCAGGGCACGGGTGCGTTCCTCCAGCGCGCCGGTGCGCTCGTCGATCCGCGCTTCCAGGGTTTCGTTCAGGTGCACCAGCGCTTCCTGGCTCTGGCGCAGGCTTTCGGCGGTGCGCTCGCGATCGAACAGCACGTCGCGCGCCTGGTACTGGCGGCGCCGCGCGCGCAGCACCGACAGGGCGGCGCTGCGCAGGGTCTGCGCGTTCAGCGGACGCTCGAGCAGGATCACGTTGCCAAGTTCCCCGAGGCGGACACGGGCGGCGTCAACGGGAATGCCGACGCTGCGCGTCAGCAGGACCACGAAGGGAAAGTCGGACCAGTGTTCCTGGCCTTCCAGCCAGTCGCGCAGGCGCGCCGTATCGATGCCTTGCAGGGCTTCCTCGGCGACGATGGCCGCGCCGGCGCCGGCTTCGATACTGTCGACGAAGGCGTCGAAGCTGTCGACGACGGCGCAGCCGAAATGATCGCGCGCCAGCACCGAGCACATGACCTGGGCATCGCGCCCGTGCGGCGCGAGGATCAGGATGCGCTCGTCGCGCTCGTCACTCGGCCGCATGTGGATGGGATGCCATCATCGGGGTCGAACCGTGGTAGCTCGGCAGGCCGGTGAGTACGCCCTCGAAACCCTCGAGCGGGTCGCCGACGCGCACGCCGTTGCGGCCGAGCTGGAGCTCGTGGATGGTCAGCGCGTGATTCGCGGTGCGGCTCTTGATGACCGTGATCGCGCGCCGCAGGCGCCCGCTCGACTCGAAAAAGCGCAGCAGCACCGTGGTGTCGGACAGGTAGCTCAGGTCGACGTCGGAACGCACTTCGCCGATCAGGCCGTGCTGGCCCAGCACCAGCAGCGTGGTCACGCCCTGCTGGTTCAGGTAGGAGAGCAGTTCGTGCATCTGCAGCGTCAGGTACTGTTCGCCCGGCATGGCTTGCAGGTAGGCGTTCAGGCTGTCGATGGCGATGAAGGACACGCCATGCTGCTCGACCGCGTCGCGCAGCATCTGCGCGAACTGGCCCGGCGACAGTTCGGCCGGATCGATGTGGTGGATGCGCAGCTGGCCCTTGTCGACGAAGGAGCGCAGGTCCATGCCGAGCGCCAGGCTGCGCGCGAAGAAGGTGCCCAGGCCTTCGTCGAACAGGTAGAACGAGGCCGCTTCGCCGCGTTCCAGCGCCGATAGCAGGCAACGTGCCGACAGCGTCGTCTTGCCGATCCCGGACGGCCCGACCACCAGCGTATTGGTGCCGCTGACCAGGCCACCGCCGAGCAGCTTGTCCAGGCCCGTCGATCCGGTCGAACGCACTTCGGGGGTAAAGTCGAGCATGTGCTCGGCCGCCACCAGGCGCGGATACATCGTGATGCCGCCGGTGTCGAGCGTGTAGTCGTGGTAGCCGCCACGGAAGCGGATGCCGCGCATTTTCAGGATGTTGACGCGGCGCCGCTCCTTGCCGAACTCCTTGGCGATCTGCTCCAGGCTGACGACGCCGTGGGCGATGCTGTGCAGGTGCTGGTCGGCCTGGCTGGTCTTGTCGTCCAGCAGCAGCACGGTGCAGTTGCGGGTCGCGAAGAACTGCTTCAGGGCCAGGATCTGGCGCCGGTAGCGTAGCGGGTTCTGGGCCAGCAGGCGCATCTCCGACAGGCTGTCGAAGACCACGCGCACCGGTTTCACGCGGTCGACCTCGGCCATCACGTTGCGGGTGGTCTCGCCGAGTTCGACTTCGGACGGGTGGAACACCGACTGCTGGGCATCGATGTCGAGCGACAGGTCGCTGGCCAGCTCGAACAGCGACAGGCCGTCGATCGACCAGCCGTGGCTAGACGCGACCGCCGTCAGTTCGTCGATGGTTTCGGACAGCGTGATGTACAGGCCATGCTCGCCCTTGGCGGCGCCGTCGAGCAAAAATTGCAGGCCGAGCGTGGTCTTGCCGGCGCCCGGCGAGCCTTCCACCAGGTAGACGCGCTGCGGCGTCAGCCCGCCGCCAAGGATGTCGTCGAGGCCGGCGATGCCGGTCGACAGACGGGGGGCTGGATTCGGTTCTGCGGTGCGCAGCGAGGAAGGGGCGATCATGGACACGGCCTATCAGATGACCGGGGCGATTGCTGCTGCATGCTGGCGGACGCCGTCGCAAGCCCGACCGGTGTTGGGAGCGTTGCCGTCATGCGGCAGTGCTGGAGTCTGAATTATAGTGCCATATCCCGCCACCCCTTTGTACGCTTGGGCACGTTCAGGCCGATTCGATACGACTGAGCCGTTGGCCGTAAATACCCCATTTCACGTCTTCACCGTCGACCCGGCCGCACAAGGCCCAGCCGGTGCCGATTTTCTCGACGGTGATCGGGGTTTCCAGTTCCTTGGCCACTTTTTCGGCCCACATCGTGGCCGAGCCCTGGCCCTTGAAGAGTTCCTGGCCGTTGTAGATGACGGTGGCGTCGAAGACGGAGGCGGAGAAGATGGTCATGGTGCTTCTTTCAGTGAAAAAACGCCCCGGCTGGCGGGGCGTCGATGAGGATTATTGAAGTGCGCGGACCGATTGCAGCACCGGCTGCAGTACCGCCGCGCCGAGGCGGGCGCTGCGTGCGCCGTCCCAGCCCACTTGCGGATCGGGGTCGTTGGCGTTGTCCTTGAAGGGCAGCTCCAGCGTCAGCGACAGGCAGCCGAAGGCGTGCGTGATGTGGGGCGAACCCATGGTCAGCGTCTCTTCGGTATACGGCGACTCGCCGTAGCCGTGCACGTCCTGGAAGTCGGGGCTGGCGACCTTGAAGTCGGCGATGAAGCGCTTCTGGGCCGCGTCCTGCTCGGGCGTGAAGGTCGGCAGGGATTCGCTGCCGGCCACGAACACGTAGGGCAGGCCTTCGTCGCCGTGCACGTCCAGGCACAGGTCGACGCCGGTTTCATGCATCTTCTGGCGTACCAGGAACACTTCCGGGCTGCGCTCCATGGTCGGGTTCATCCACTCGCGGTTCAGGTTGGCGCCGGCCGCGTTGGTACGCAGGTTGCCGCGCACCGAGCCGTCCGGGTTCATGTTCGGGACCACGTAGAACACCGCTTCATTCAGGAGCTGGCGCGCGAACGGGTGGGCCGGGTCGAGCAGGGCGTCGAGCATGCCTTCGACGAACCACTCGGCCATCGTCTCGCCCGGGTGCTGGCGCGCGATGACCCAGACCTTCTTCTTGCCCGCGGCCGGTTCGCCGATGACGAGCATGTTCAGGTCGCGCCCGTCGACGGTCGAGCCGAGGTCCAGCATGCGCACGTTCTCGCTCATCTGCGCGCGGTCGAGCAGCTCGAGGTGGCGTTCGAACGAATACGGCTCGAAATAGGCGTAGTACACGCTGTCCATGCCCGGCGTGTGCGAGATCGTCATGACCTGGCCGTCGAAGGAGGTCGGCACGCGGAACCAGTTGATGCGGTCGTAGCTGGCCATGGCCTGGTAGTCCTCCCAGCCGGCCGGATAAGCGGCCTGGCCGGCGTTGAGCAGGCGCATGGTGCAGGCCTGGCCCTGCGCGCCTTGCAGGCGGAAGTAGAACCACTGGGTGATGTCGGCGTGCGAATCCTTGCGGATGTTCAGATCGATGGCGTTGGCGCTCGTGGCGTTCACGATCTCGATGGCGCCAGCGTCGAACTGGCTGCTGATCTTGATAGACATGGTATGTCCCGGAGAAGGGGTAAAGCCGAGATGATACCGTTACTGCAAGCTTACGCAAAGCGCACGCCGTCCGCGCCGCCTTCCTTATGCCGGCTGGCTGCGCATCCAGCGCCGGTAGCGCCGTGTCCTGAGCGTCGTGTCGAGCTGCTGTTCGAGAAAGGCCATGAGCGGCGCGACGGCCGGATTGCTGCCCTTGCCCCGGCTCAGCCTGCGCAACTGGTGCTTGACCATCGCCATCTGGGCGAGCGAGGCCAGCACCTTGCTGTTCCAGGTGACGGGACGCAGCATCGGCGTACTGGCCTTGCCCGCTTTCCAGTGGCGTGGCAGGTGGGGATCGAGGGCCAGGGCGGTGCCGATGCCGACCATGTCGATGCCGCTGCCGAGTACCTGCTCGGCCACGGCCAGGCGACGGATGCCGCCGGTGACCATCAGCGGCATGCGGGCGAGGGCGGCGATGTCCTGCGCGAATTCGAGGAAATACGCTTCGCGCGCCAGCGTGCGCCCATCGCGCGCCTGGCCTTGCATGGCCGGCGCCTCGTAGCTGCCGCCGGACAGCTCGAGCAGGTCGATCCCCAGGGGATTGAGCAAGGCCACAACCTGGTGCGCGTCGTCCAGGCTGAAGCCGCCGCGCTGGAAGTCGGCCGAATTGAGCTTGACCGACACGGCAAAGCCCGCGCCGACGCGGGAGCGCACCTGCTTGACGATGTCGACCAGGAGGCGCGCCCGGTTCTCGAGCGAGCCGCCCCAGCGGTCGGTGCGCTGGTTGGCGAGCGGCGACAGGAACTGGCTGATCAGGTAGCCATGGGCCGCGTGGATCTGCACGCCGTCGAAGCCGAAGGACTCGGCCAGGACGGCCGCGTCGACGAAGCGGCGCTGGAGTTCGGCGATATCGGCCTCCGACATGGCTTTCGGCGCCGTGAACTGCCTGGAAAAGGTGCCCATGTCGAGCGCGACGGCCGACGGCGCCAGCGTCGCCTGGCCCAGGGCCGCCGGCATCTGGCGCCCCGGATGGTTAATTTGCATCCAGACCTGGGCACCCCCGCTTTGCGCCGCGCGTGCCCAGGCCTTGAAGCGCTCGCCGTGCCGGCCCGATTCGAGCACGACACCGCCGGGACCGGTCATGGCGCGCCGATCGACCATGACGTTACCTGTAATCATCAAGCCGACCTCGCCCGCGGCCCAGGTCCGGTACAGGCGAATCAGCGCTTCCGACGGCGCATGGTCGGCATCGGCCATGTTTTCTTCCATGGCGGCCTTGGCGAAGCGGTTCGGCAGCAGGCTGCCATTCGGCAGGGACAAGGGGGTGAAAGGGGACATGCAGGGCTCCTCGGTGACGATGGAATCTATCGTAAGCTTCAAGTTCACTTGAAGGTCAAGCGCTAAAATGCTGTATGGATGGACTCAACCAACGGGAACCGCATGAAAATTGGTGAACTTGCCAAGCGCACCGGCCTCGCGCCGTCCACGATTCGTTTCTACGAATCGAAGGGGCTGTTGAAATCGGTGGCGCGGCTGTCGAACGGCTACCGCGACTACCCACCCGACGCGCCGGCGGTGCTGGCCGTGATCGTGAATGCCCAGCAGACCGGCTTCACGCTCGACGAGATCGCGAAGATCCTGCCGGCCAACGCCGCCAACTGGGAGCACGGCGAACTCATCGCCACGCTGGAACGCAAGCTCGCCGACATCGCAGCGATGGAAATGCGCCTGGCGCAGAACAAGCAGCAACTGCGGGCCTTGATCGACCTGATCGACGCCAAGCCGGACGGCATGGCATGCGGCGACAACGCCGCGCGCGTGATGGACAGCGTCGTGCTGCAGATCGAGAAGAGCGGCTGAAAGCTTGACTACGCCAGCGCCTCACAGGCCGGGCAAGCCCCCGAAGCGCTGGTAAAACGCGGCATCGGCCGCCGGCGCGGCCTCGTCCTCGCGTTTCAGCACGGCGTCGATGTGGGCCTCGGCCTGCGCGTACACCATCAGGTACACGGCGCGCGCCACCTGGTAGGCGTCCGACCCCGGCCACGGATCGGGCAGCAGCTCGATCGGCAGCAGCGGATCGTGCAGCTGCAGGCGGCGGTAGGCGTGGATCAAGAGCGAGCGGATCGCGAAGGCGTCGAGCGGCGCCACGTCCGGCGCGCCCCGTAGCAGGGCCAGCAGCGGCGTGAACTGGTCGATGAAGCCGCGATAACTTTGCGCCACCGCCGTCAAGTCCCAGCCCTCGCGCACCAGTTCCTGCATGGGCCGCGAACCGAGGTCCGGCAGCGCGGCCGCGCTGACCACGAACAGGCGCCCGGCCGCGCCGGTACGGGCCAGGGCGTCGCGCAGCCCTTCGGCGTCGGAGCCGGGATGGGCCAGCAGGCCCGGTCCCAGCATGGCGAAGCCTTCCCATTCGAGTTCCTTGCGCACCGCCGTGCGCAGCTCGCCCTCGATGCTGCCGTTGGGCGCGATCACCAGCGTCCAGCGCCCGTCCCAGTGCAGGCCGGGCGGCGCGTAGATGCGGCGGTCGGCGCGCTGGAAGCGCGGCAGCGACTTCGGATCGAAGCCATAGCGGCTGCGCCGTCCCTCGCGGCTGGCCGTCAGCCAGCCTTCCTGCACCAGGCGAAACACGCTGGTGCGCACCAGGCGGTCGGTCACGCCGAGCGGGGCCAGCAGCTCGATCAGGCTGCCCAGCCAGGCCGCGCCGCCATGGGGCGCGATGGCGTCGCCCATCACCGTCATCACGAGCGATTTCGAGCGCAAGGATTCGGCGGCGAGCGCCTGGGCAATCCACTGCGTGCTGCTTATGTTTTCCATGCAATCCCGTCTTTGTTGCCGCTCAATATGATTCAAAATTTTGGTGTACATCTCGTTTTCTGTATCGTATTATTGTTGGACGATGTTTGCAACCGGAGACTGACCATGTACGCACAGATGGTGGAAACAGGCCTGAAAAAGGTCCAGACGAACGAAGACATGAGCGCTGACGAGCAGGCCTTCCAGGCTAGAATCGACGCCGGCGTGAAGATCGAAGCGAAGGACTGGATGCCGGAGGCCTACCGCAAGACGCTGGTGCGCCAGATCTCCCAGCACGCCCACTCGGAAATCGTCGGCCAGCTGCCTGAAGGCAACTGGGTAACGCGCGCGCCGACCCTGAAACGCAAATCCGTCCTGCTGGCGAAAATCCAGGACGAAGCAGGGCACGGCCTGTATTTATACAGCGCCGCCGAAACCCTGGGCGTCTCGCGCGACGAACTGCTCGCCGCGCTGCATTCCGGGAAAGCGAAATACTCGAGCATCTTCAATTATCCGACGCTGAGCTGGGCCGACATGGGCGCCATCGGCTGGCTGGTCGACGGCTCCGCCATCATCAACCAGATTCCGCTCTGCCGCTGCTCCTACGGCCCGTATGCGCGCGCCATGATCCGCGTCTGCAAGGAAGAGTCCTTCCACGCGCGCCAGGGCTACGACATCATGATGAGCCTGGCCAAGGGCACGCCCGAACAAAAGGCGATGGCGCAGGATGCGCTGAACCGCTGGTGGTGGCCGTCGCTGATGATGTTCGGCCCGTCCGACGCCGAATCGGTGAACAGCGCGCAATCGAGCAAATGGCGCATCAAGCTGTTCTCGAACGACGAACTGCGCCAGCGCATGGTCGACCAGACCGTGCCGCAGGTGGAATACCTGGGCCTCACCGTGCCCGATCCCGACCTGAAATTCAACGCCGAGACCGGCCACTACGAATTCGGCGAGATCGACTGGAGCGAATTCCACAACGTCCTGAAAGGCAACGGCCCCTGCAACCGCGAGCGCCTGCGCACGCGTGTGAAAGCCTGGGACGACGGCGAATGGTTCCGCGACGCCCTGGTCGCCCACGCCGACAAGGCCGCCGCGCGCAAAGCGGCCGCATAAAAAAATAACGGAGACACACCATGAGCAAAGAATGGCCCCTGTGGGAAGTATTCATTCGCAGCCAGCACGGCCTGGCCCACAAACACGTCGGCAGCCTGCACGCCCCTGACGCCGAAATGGCGATCAACAACGCGCGCGACGTCTACACGCGCCGCAACGAAGGCGTCTCGATCTGGGTGATCCGCGCCGCCGATATCGTCGCCTCCAGCCCGTCCGACAAGGAAGCGCTGTTCGAGCCGGCCAACAGCAAGGTCTATCGCCACCCGACCTTCTTCCCGATGCCGGAAGAAGTCAAGAACCTGTGAGCGTGGCCATGGACGCAAAAATTGAATACCTGCTGCGCCAGGGCGACAACGCCCTGATCCTCTCGCAACAGCTCTCCCAGCTGTGCGGCAAAGGCCCGGCGCTGGAAGAAGACATGGCGCTGACCAACGTCGCGCTCGACCTGCTCGGACAAACCCGCATGTGGCTCACCTATGCCGGCGAACTCGAAGGCAAGGAGCGCGACGAAGACCAGCTGGCCTTCCATCGCGACGCCATCGACTACCGCAATGTGCTGCTGGTCGAGCAGCCGAACGCCAGCTATGCCGAGACGATGATGCGGCAGTTCCTGTTCGACTCCTGGCACTACTTCCTGATGCAAGGGCTGCTGCAGTCGAGCGATCCGCGCATCGCCGAGATCGCCGAAAAATCGTTCAAGGAAGTCACTTACCACCTGCGTCGCAGCGGCGACCTGGTGGTGCGCCTGGGCGACGGCACCGATGTCAGCCGCGCCAGGATGCAGGCCGCGCTCGACGACCTGTGGATGTACAGCGGCGAAGTGTTCATCTACGACGCGATCGACAACGCGATGGTCGAGCAGGGCATCGCGCCAAAGGCGGAAGACCTGCGCGCCGCCTTCCTCGACCACGTGAACGACATCCTGCTTGAGGCGACACTCGTCATGCCGTCGCCCGAGGCCTGGATGCAGCGCGGCGGCAAGCAAGGCCGCCACAGCGAGCACCTCGGCTTCATCCTGGCCGAAATGCAGTTCCTGCAGCGCGCCTATCCCGGCGCCGAGTGGTAATGAACGCCACGACGGACCAGGTATGGTCCTGGCTCGGGGAAGTGCCGGACCCCGAGATCCCCGTGATCTCGGTGGTCGACCTCGGCATCGTGCGCGACGTCGCGTTCGACGGCGACGAATGCGTGGTGACGATCACGCCGACTTATTCGGGCTGCCCGGCGATGCAGGTCATTGCCGACACCGTGAAGGAGGCCTTGCACGCGCACGGCCTGGCCCGGGTCAGGCTGGTCAGCCGGCTGTCTCCCGCCTGGACCACCGACTGGATGAGCGATACCGGCAAGGCCGCCTTGAAGGGCTATGGCATCGCGCCGCCGGTGCAGCAGGCGATCGACATCAGCGGCCTGCGCGGCGGCGTCAAGCGCGGCAGCTTCGTCGAGCCCGAAGTCGTGTGTCCGAACTGCGGCTCGCGGCACACGCAACTGACCAGCCAGTTCGGTTCGACGCCGTGCAAGGCGCTCTACAAGTGCCTGGACTGCCGCGAACCTTTCGATTATTTCAAGTGCCACTGAGCGACCAGCAATCATGAGCAAATTCTATCCACTCACCGTGGCCAAGGTAAAGCACGAAACGCGCGACGCGGTCGCCGTCACCTTCGCCGTGCCGCCCGAACTGAAATCCACATTCGCCTACCAGCAGGGCCAGCACCTGACGCTGCGCGCGCTGATCGAGGGCGAGGACGTGCGCCGTTCCTATTCGATTTGTTCGGCGGTGCAGGACGACCTGCTGCGCGTGGCGATCAAGCGCACGCCCGGCGGCCTGTTCTCGAGCTGGGCCAACGAAAGCCTCCAAGCCGGCGCCACGCTGGAAGTCATGCCGCCGATGGGCCACTTCAACGTGCCGCTCGACCCGGACAGCGAACGCCACTACCTCGCCTTTGCCGCCGGCAGCGGCATCACGCCTATCCTGTCGATCATCAAGACCACCTTGCTGGCCGAGCCGAAGAGCCGTTTTACGCTCGTCTACGGCAACCGCGCGTCCTCGTCCGTCATCTTCCGCGACGAATTGAGCGAGCTGAAAGACGTCTACATGGGGCGACTCAAACTCGTCTACGTGATGAGCCGCGAGCAGCAGGACATTGAACTGTTCAACGGCCGCATCACGGGCGAAAAGTGCAGCGCCTTCCTGAAGCACTGGATCGATGCCGAGGATATCGACATCGCCTTCATCTGCGGCCCGGAAGACATGATGCACGGCGTCTCGAAGTCCTTGCAGGATGCCGGCATGGCCAAGGAAAAGATCCGCATCGAGCTGTTCGCCGCCAGCATTCCGAAGCACGAGCACAAGCCGCGCCCGGTGGTCGAAGGCGCCCGCCACCAGACCGAAGTGACCGTGATCATGGACGGCAGCGCCGCCAGCTTCACGATGGACAAGGACAAGGAATCGATCCTCGACGCCGGCCTGCGCGCCGGCATCGACATGCGCTACTCGTGCAAGGGCGGCGTCTGCTCGACCTGCCGCTGCAAGGTCGTCGAGGGCAATGTCGAGATGGACGTGAACTACGCGCTGGAAGACTACGAAGTGGCGCGCGGCTTTGTCTTGAGCTGCCAGGCCTTCCCGATCACCGACACGGTGATCGTCGATTTCGACCAGCACGAATAATAAAACCTGGAGGAGACACCCCATGCGCTACGAATCGATCCTGTTCACGATCGAGAACGGCATTGCCGTCCTGACCCTGAACCGCCCCGACCGCCTGAACAGCTTTACCCAGGCCATGCACGGCGAGGTACGCCACGCCCTCGATACCCTGCAAGCCGATAAAACGGTACGCGTGCTGGTGCTGACCGGCGCCGGCCGCGGTTTCTGCGCCGGCCAGGACCTGGGCGACCGCGCCGTCGCTCCTGGCGCACCCGGTGTCGACCTGGGCGAATCCGTCGAAAAATTCTATGCGCCGCTGGTGATGACGCTGCGCAGCCTGCCGCTGCCGGTGATCTGCGCCGTCAACGGCGTAGCCGCCGGCGCCGGCGCCAACCTGGCGCTGGCCTGCGACATCGTGCTGGCCGCAAAGTCCGCCAGCTTCATCGAAGCCTTCTGCAAGCTCGGTTTGATCCCGGATACCGGCGGCACCTGGCATTTGCCGCGCCTGATCGGCATGGCCCGCGCTACCGGCCTGGCCATGCTGGGCGACAAACTCTCCGCCGAAAAAGCCGAGCAATGGGGCCTGATCTGGCGCGCCGTCGACGACGAGGCATTGATGAGCGAAGCGATGGCGATGGCGACCCACTTCGCCACTGCGCCGACCAAAGGGCTTGCCTTCACCAAGAAGGCGCTGCAGGCGAGCTACGCCAACACGCTGCCGGAACAACTTCAACTGGAGGGGGCGATGATGCGCGAACTGGGCTACAGCCACGACTACCGCGAAGGCGTGGCCGCCTTCATCGCCAAGCGTCCGGCGCAGTTCAAGGGAGAATAAGATGGCGGGATTGGCAAAGGGCGGCGTCGTCGCCGTGATCGGCAGCGGCGCCATGGGCGCCGGCATCGCCCAGGTGGCGGCCGCTAGCGGCCATCCGGTGCGCCTGTTCGACACGCGCCCGGAAGCGGCGAGCAAGGCGATCTTCGAGATCGGCAAGGTCTTCGACAAGCTGGTCGACAAGGGACGCATGAGCGCTGTCGACGCCGACCTGGCCCGGGCACGCCTGCAGGCTGTCGACGCGCTGGCGCAGCTGAAGGACGCGGCGCTGGTAGTCGAAGCCATCGTCGAAAACCTGGACGCCAAGCGTACCTTGTTCTCCGAACTGGAAAGCATCGTCGACGCACGCGCCATCCTGGCGACCAACACCTCCTCGATCTCGGTGACCGCCATCGCGGCCGGCTTGCGCCATCCCGAGCGCCTGGTCGGCATGCACTTCTTTAATCCGGTGCCCTTGATGGCGCTGGTCGAAGTGGTCAGCGGTCTGGCCACCGACAAGGAAGTCGCGGACACCGTCCACGCCACCGCGCTAGCCTGGGGCAAGGAACCGGTGCACGCGAAGTCGACCCCGGGCTTCATCGTCAACCGCGTCGCCCGGCCGTATTACGCGGAAGCGCTGCGCCTGTTGCAGGAAGGCGCCGCCGACGCGCCCACCCTCGACGCGGTGATGCGCGAGTGCGGTGGCTTCCGCATGGGTCCCTTCGAGCTGATGGACCTGATCGGCCACGACGTGAACTTCTCGGTGACGCAATCGGTGCATGCCGCTTATTTCGGCGACCAGCGCTTCACGCCCTCGGTGCTGCAGCAGGAACTGGTGAATGCCGGTTTCCTGGGCCGCAAATCGGGCCGCGGCTTTTATCGCTATGGCGAGGATGCCGTGAAACCGGTCGTCCATACCGAGCCGCACGCGATACGACCGCATACGGTCGGCATCAGCGTGTCGCGCGAAGTCCAGTCGAGCGTGGTCTCGCCGATGGAAGCGCGCCTGGCCGATGCCGGTTTCACCGCGACCCACCGCGAGCCGCTGCAAGGCGCCGAAAAGCACGAGGCGCCCGCCTTCCACACGAATGGCGCGGCGATCTTCCTCACCGACGGCCGCAGCGCCACCGAGCGCGCCGCCGCCAACAACCATCCGAACACGGTGGTCTACGACCTGCTGTTCGACCACGCCAGGGCCACGCGCATCGCGCTGGCCCGTGCCGACCAGTGCAGCGAGGAAGCCTACCAGGCCGCCGTCGGCCTGTTCCAGGCGGCCGGCTTCGCCGTCACGCGCCTGGACGACATTCCCGGCTTGATCGTCATGCGCACCGTCGCCATGCTCGCCAACGAAGCGGCCGATGCCGTCAACCAGGGCGTGTGCAGCGCGGCGGCCGTCGACACCGCGATGCAAAAGGGCGTGAACTACCCGCGCGGACCGCTGGCCTGGGCCGATGCGGTCGGCATCGCCCACGTGGTGACGGTGCTTGCCAATCTCGGCGCCCTCTACGGCGAAGACCGTTACCGGATCTCGCCCCTGCTGCGCCGCAAGCTCGCCGCCAACCCGAACGGAGCCCGTTTCCATGCACAGTGACCCGCAACAGCTGGCTGAACTGGCCGGCAAGACCATGTACGAGCGCGACCCCGCCAGCCAGGCGCTCGGGATGCAGCTCGATGCGATTCGTCCGGGCTACGCGCGCATGTCGATGCGCGTGCGCGCCGACATGCTCAACGGCCACCAGACCTGCCACGGCGGCTTCATCTTCATGCTGGCCGACAGCGCCTTCGCTTTTGCCTGCAACTCGCACAATTTCAACACGGTCGGCGCCGGCTGCACGATCGATTACCTGGCGCCGGGACGGGAAGGCGACTTGCTGGTGGCCGACGCGGTGGAACAGGCCCTGGCCGGCAAGACCGGCGTCTACGACGTCACGGTGAAAAATGAAGAAGGGCGCACGATCGCCCTTTTTCGCGGCAAGTCGCACCGCGTGAGCGGCACGGTGGCTGAACCGGCCGCATAGTCCACAGCTTGATATAGGAGGTCCAGATGGTCCAACGTATTCCCTCGCCCGGCGAGCTGGAACCGATCGAACGCGCCAGCCGCGACGAACTCCAGGCATTGCAACTCGAACGCCTGAAGTGGTCGCTGCAACACGCGTACGACAATGTGGCGCACTACCGCGAGGCCTTCGACGCTGCCGGCGTGCATCCGGCAGAGCTGAAGTCGCTCGCCGACCTGGCCAAATTCCCGTTCACCGAGAAGAAGACCCTGCGCGACAACTACCCGTTCGGCCTCTTCGCGGTACCGCGCGAGCAGGTGGTGCGCGTGCACGCCTCGTCCGGCACCACCGGGCGCCCGACCGTGGTCGGCTATACGAAGCGGGACATCGACACCTGGGCCGACGTGGTCGCGCGTTCGATCCGCGCAGCCGGCGGCCGCGCGGGCGACATGGTCCACATCGCCTACGGCTATGGCCTGTTCACCGGCGGCCTCGGTGCCCACTACGGCGCCGAGCGCCTTGGCTGCACCGTGATCCCGATGTCGGGCGGGCAGACCGAAAAGCAGGTCCAGCTGATCTGCGATTTTCAACCGTCGGTGATCATGGTCACGCCTTCCTACATGCTCAACATCGTCGAGGAGTTCAAGCGCCAGGGGCTCGATCCGGCGGCTTCCTCGCTCAAGGTCGGCATCTTCGGGGCCGAACCCTGGACCAATGAAATGCGGCGCACGATCGAAACCGAAGCCGGTCTCGACGCGGTCGACATCTACGGCCTGTCCGAAGTCATGGGCCCGGGCGTGGCCAGCGAATGCATCGAGAGCAAGGACGGTCCGGTGATCTGGGAAGACCATTTTTATCCGGAGATCATCGACCCGGAAACCGGAGAAGTGCTGCCCGACGGCGAAGAGGGCGAGCTGGTGTTTACTTCCTTGACGAAGGAAGCGCTGCCCATCATCCGCTACCGCACGCGCGATTTGACGCGCCTGTTGCCGCCGACCTCGCGCGCGATGCGCCGCATGGGCCGCATCACCGGCCGCTCGGACGACATGCTGATCATTCGCGGCGTGAACGTGTTCCCGAGCCAAATCGAGGAACTGGTATTGAAGATGCCGGCGCTCGCGCCCCAGTACCAGCTGCTGGTCGCGCGCGACGGCCACCTCGACACGCTGGAAGTGTTCGGCGAACTGCGCGCGCACACCCACACGCCCGACAGCGTCGCCGCGCTGGCCGGGGAACTCCAGCACGCCATCAAGACCTATGTCGGCGTGACGACCAAGGTCACATTGACGCCGCCGATGGGCATCGAACGCACGCTGACCGGCAAGGCCCGGCGCGTGGTCGACAAGCGCCCCAAGAATAACTAAACAGGAGACATTCATGCTCGACGCATTCATCTGCGACGCCATCCGCACCCCCTTCGGCCGCTACGGCGGCGCGCTCGCCTCGGTGCGGGCCGACGACCTGGCCGCACTGCCGATCGCCGCCCTCATGGCGCGCAACCCGGGCGTGGACTGGTCCATGGTCGACGACCTGTACTGGGGCTGCGCCAACCAGGCCGGCGAAGACAACCGCAACGTCGGCCACATGGCGGGCCTGCTGGCCGGCCTGCCGCCTGAAGTGCCGGGCAATACCATCAACCGCCTGTGCGGCTCGAGCCTGGACGCGGTCGGCACCGGCGCCCGCGCCATCCTCTCGGGCCAGGCCCAGCTGATCATCGCCGGCGGCTCGGAAAGCATGACGCGCGCGCCTTTCGTGATGGGCAAGGCCGACAGCGCCTTCTCGCGCGCCGCGAAAATCGAAGACACGACCATCGGCTGGCGTTTCGTCAATCCGCTGATGAAGGCGAAGTACGGCATCGACTCGATGCCGGAAACGGCGGAGAACGTCGCGACCGACTTCAACGTGAACCGCGCCGACCAGGATGCGTTTGCGATCCGCAGCCAGCAGCGCTGGGCGCGCGCGCATGCGGCCGGTGTCTTCAAGGACGAGATCGTGCCGGTCGCGCTGGCGCAAAAAAAAGGCGAGCCGCGCATCTTCGACACCGACGAGCATCCGCGTCCGGAAACGACGATCGACGCGCTGGCAAAATTAAAAGGCGTGGTCCGGCCGGATGGCACGGTCACCGCCGGTAACGCCTCGGGCGTGAACGACGGCGCCTGCGCGCTGCTGATCGCATCAAGCGGCGCCGCCGGGCGCTTCGGCCTCACGCCGCGCGCCCGCATCGTCGGCATGGCCACTGCCGGCCTGGCGCCGCGCATCATGGGCTTCGGTCCGTCGCCGGCCACCCGCAAAGTGCTGGCACAGACGGGCTTGAGCATCGACCAGATGGACGTGATCGAACTGAACGAAGCCTTTGCCGCGCAAGGGCTGGCCGTGATGCGCGACCTGGGCCTGGCGGACGACGCCGACCATGTGAACCCGAACGGCGGCGCGATCGCGCTGGGGCACCCGCTCGGCGCGTCCGGCGCGCGCCTGGTCACGACGGCCGCCTATCAGCTCCAGCGCACCGGTGGGCGTTACGCGCTGTGCACCATGTGCATCGGCGTCGGCCAGGGCATCGCCCTCATCATCGAGCGCGTGTAAGGAAACCGAGATGGTCAAAGTCTATGAAATCGACGGCGTGCGCCCGGTGGTGCACCCAACGAGCTATGTGCATCCGACGGCGGTGCTGATCGGCGACGTCATCGTCGGCCCGCGCTGCTATATCGGCCCGCTGGCGTCCCTTCGCGGCGACTTCGGCCGCCTGATCCTGGAAGAGGGCGCGAATGTCCAGGACTGCTGCGTCATGCACGGCTTCGAAGACGGCGAGACCGTGATCGAAGTCGACGGCCACATCGGCCACGGCGCCGTGCTGCACGGCTGCCGCATCAAGCGCAACGCCATGGTCGGCATGAACGCGGTCGTCATGGACGGCGCCGAAGTGGGCGAGGAATCGATCGTCGCCGCCATGAGTTTCGTGAAAGCCGGCATGATCATCCCCGCGCGCAGCATGGTGATGGGCACCCCGGCCAAGGTGATGCGCGCGCTGACCGACGACGACATCAAGTGGAAGAGTTTCGGAACCAGCCAGTACCACCAGCTCACCACCCGCTCCCTGAACACGATGCGCGAAGTCGAGGCGTTCACCGAGATCGAGCCGAACCGCCCGGTCTTCGACTTCAGCGCCGGCGGCGGCCACGCGCCTAAAAAATAATCCCCAGGAGACAAAACAATGGCACAAGCAAGCACCCTGCAAAGCTGGATCGCCAACCGCTGGATCGGCCATGAAGCGGCCACCCCGCTGCATAGCGCGCTGGACGGCCAGCTGGTCTACCACACGCACGCCGAGAAAATCGACTTCGACGAAGCCGTCACCTACGCCCGCAAGACTGGCGTGCCCGGCCTGATGAAGCTCGACTTCCAGACCCGCGCCCAGCGCCTGAAGGCGCTGGCGATGTACCTGATGGAGCGCAAGGAAGAACTGTACGAGATCTCGCACCTGACCGGCGCCACCCGCCAGGACAGCTGGGTCGACGTCGAAGGCGGCATCGGCACCCTGTTCGCCTACGCCAGCATGGGCTCGCGCGAACTGCCGTCCTCGAACGTGCTGCACGAAGGCCCGGCCATCGCGCTGGGCAAGCGCGGCGGCTTCGCCGGCACCCACATCCTGGTGCCGCGCGGCGGTCTCGCGGTCCACATCAACGCCTTCAACTTCCCGATCTGGGGCCTGCTCGAAAAATTCGCGCCGAGTTTTCTCGCTGCCATGCCCTGCATCGGCAAGCCGGCCACCGCGACGAGCTACCTGACCCACGCGGTCGTCAAGATGATCCAGGAGTCCGGCCTGCTGCCGGCGGGCGCGCTGCAGCTCGTGATCGGCTCGACCGGCGACCTGCTGGACCGCCTGACCGGTTTCGACGCCGTCACGTTTACCGGCTCGGCCGACACCGCCGCCAAGCTGCGCGTCAATCCCAACCTGATCCGCGAATCGGTGCCGTTCACGGCCGAAGCCGACTCGCTCAACTGCGCGATCCTGGCGCCGGACGTCACGCCCGACGATCCCGAATTCGACTTGTTCGTGAAGGAAGTGGCGCGCGAGATGACCGGCAAGGCCGGCCAGAAGTGCACGGCGATCCGCCGCGTCATCGTGCCCGAAGCCCATGTCGACGCCCTCGGCGAGCGCCTGCGCGAGCGGCTCGCGAAGATCGTCGTCGGCAATCCGAAGCTCGATGGCGTGCGCATGGGCGCCCTGGCCTCGATGGACCAGCACCGCGACGTGAGCGAGCGCGTGGAACTGCTCGCGCGCGGCAACGAGATCGTGTTCGGCGCCGGTCACGGTTTTAAACCGGTGGGCGAGGGCAGCGCGAACGGCGCCTTCTTCGCGCCGACCCTGCTCCTGTGCCGCAATGCCAGCGTCAACACGGCCGTGCACGACATCGAAGCCTTCGGTCCGGTCAGCACGATGATGACCTACACCGACATCGACGAGGCGCTGCACCTGGCAGCGCTCGGTAAAGGCAGCCTGGTGACGACGCTGGCGACGAAAGACCCGGCGATCGCCGCCTACGCCGTGCCGGTGGCGGCCGCCTCGCACGGGCGCGTCTTGATTCTCGACCGGGAAGCGGCGGTCGACAGCACCGGCCACGGTTCGCCCCTGCCGCAATTGAAGCACGGCGGGCCGGGCCGCGCCGGCGGCGGCGAAGAGCTGGGCGGGATTCGCGCCGTTAAACACTTCCTGCAGCGCGCGGCGGTGCAAGGCTCGCCGACCATGCTGGCCGCCGTCACGGGCGAGTATGTGCGCGGCGGCGCGGTCAAGGAATCGGAACTGCACCCGTTCCGCCGTCACTTCGAGGAGCTGGAAATCGGCCACTCGCTGCTGACCCACCGGCGCACCGTGAGCGAAGCGGACATCGTCAATTTCGGCGGCGTCTCGGGCGACTACTTCTACATGCACTTCGACGAGATCGCGGCGAAAGACACCCAGTTCGGCAAGCGCATCGCGCACGGCTATTTCGTGCTGTCGGCGGCGGCCGGCCTGTTCGTCTCGCCGGCGCCCGGTCCGGTGCTGGCCAACTACGGCCTGGACAACCTGCGCTTTGTTGCGCCGGTGGCGATCGGCGACACGATCCGCGCGCGCCTGACCTGCAAGAGAAAAGTCGACCGCAACCGCAGCGACGAACAGGGCCGCGGCCAGGGCGTCGTCGCCTGGGACGTGCAGGTGACGAACCAGCACGAGGAGCTGGTCGCCAGCTACGACATCCTGACCCTGGTACAAAAACGCGCCTGATCGCAGCAGCGTCAAAACGCCGTCCCGGCTTGCGCGGGGACGGCGTTTTTTCATGCCGGCCAGGCCTTGTAGGCCAGGCGCCGCGCCGCATGCGCCTCGTCCGGTTCGAACAGCACCAGTTCGCGCATCACGCGCGTCAAGCCCACGTACAGGTGGCGCATCTCGTTGCGGCCGTCGCTGCTGCGCAGGAACTCGCCCTGCTCGAGGAAGGGCATCAGTACGCACGGCCATTCGTCGCCCTTGGCGGCCTGGATGGTGGTCACGCGCACCAGGCTGCGGTAGGTCGAGAGGGTGTTCGCATGGGTCGATTTGCGCTCCAGCGCCACGTCGTTTTCCATGCGCGTGAGCGTGGCCAGGAAGTCGGCGGCCGGTACTTTGCCGTGGCGCGACGCGAAGCGCAAAAAGGCGTCGATCGAGCGCCGCGCCGAAGCCACGCGGTCGCGGTCGACGAAGGCGCGGCTGGTGGCGTCGTGCAGGTCGACGCCTTCGCGCAGCATGGTCAAGAGTTCGTGCGCGGTGGCGCTGGCGTTCAGTTCGGCCATCTTCGCAATCACCGGCCGCATCAGGTTCTTCGACTGGCGCGCCATCGGGCTGTCGTGTTCCGTCTCGCGCAGCAGCGAGCCCTCGAAAAAACTCTTCAGCACTTCCGGCGTGCGTCGTACTTCCTTCTGCGCGTAGCCGAGGACCGACTGGCCCTCGGCCAGGTCCATCTGCCAGTGCTCCGGGTTGCGCGTCAGGTAGAAGTAGCGCGACAGGGCCAGCACCATCTGCACGCTGGTCTCGGGCAGGCCGCGCAGGGCCGTGTAGTCGTTGCTGACGTAGTGCAGGATCCCGCGCAGGAGCAGGATTTCCGGCAGCAGCAGGAAAGTCTCGAAACCGACGCAGCGGTAACGGATCTTCGCTTCCATCAGCGCCGCCTCGATCTCCACGCTCTGGTCGACGTCGCGCAGCACGATCGCGAAGTCGCGGTTGTTCAGGTCGCGCTGCTCCTTCTGCAGGTCGAGGATGGTCTTGGCCACCAGCTTGGCGCAGCCGTCGTGCTGCCGCGGGTCGTAGCGCACCCGCCGTACCCGGGTGTCGCGCTCTGGATGGCCGGCGCAGGCGTTGTCCATCAGGGCGTCGGCCAGAACGGCCGCATCGCGTCCGAAGCGGTAGGACATCCCGAGCGGGAAGCGTTTCAGCTCGGCGCCATAGGCCTGATCGAAGCGCTGGCCCGAGAACACCGGATCGGCGCCGCGGTCGCGGTTGATGGTCTGGTCCTTGTCGCCGGCGACGACCAGGCGCGCGCCGCCGCGCAGCAGCGCCAGCAGCGCGAATTCGGCGGCGTTCACGTCATGCCATTCGTCGACCAGGTACAGGCGGTAGGGCAGCGGCAGCGCGCGCGCCAGGCTGGGATCGCGGGTGAGCAGGTAGACCAGGTCGCTGACGGCGTCGTTCGGCCCCTGCCAGCGGAATTCCTCGGGGTAGGGATGGCGGCGCATCTCGTACTCGCGGATGATGTCGGTTACCGCGTCGGCCTGGCTGGCGGCGTCGTCATGGGCCGGTTCGTCGTCGAACTCGTCGTCGTCGGCGGCCTCGCCGTCTTTCGGCGCGAAGACCTGGGTCGCGAGCGCGGCCTTCATGCGGGTCAGGTGGCGTGCGATGTCGTCCAGGTGCTGGTTGTTTTCGTCGACGCCGAAATTGAAGTCGCTGCGGATGCCCTGTTCCTGGTAACGCTGCCAGACGCGCGCGGTGGCCGCCACCAGTTCGCCGCGGATGCCCTCGACATCGCGCTGGCGCCACGGCTTGTTGATCCGGCCCGCCTGGGCCAGGGCATCGATCAGCGTGTGCGCGAAATCCTCGAGCGTCGCCACGCCGATCCGGGTGCGCGACGACACTTCCTCTTTGAGCTTGGTGCGAAAGCGCGCTTCGGCGCCGCGCGTGAAGCACAGGGCCAGGATGGCGCCGTCGGACACCCCGGCCTCGTGCGCCTTGCGCGCCTGCAGCGCCAGGGTCGTGGTCTTGCCGGCCCCGGCGACGGCCTCGATCAGTTTGACCTTGTTCGGGGACTGCAGGATGGCGCTCTGCTCGCTGTTCGGTTGGGTGGACATGCGCGGTCGTTTCGGTGAGTGGGTGGCCACTATACGCTAGACCTGGAGCGACACAAAAGGACGGTGAGTCGAACCCGTTTAGGATATCCTGAAGCCGATAACGACATCAACGAGGAGCGTCCATGTCACGGCTAGACCTGAGCAGTATTCCCGTACAGACCGGAACCGGGTATCCCGATCCCTTTGCCGAGGCCGTCAACGGACGCAGCCGGCAAGCGCTGGGCGAAGCCGGCGGCTTGACCCAGTTCGGCGCCAACCTGGTCGAACTCCAGCCGGGCGCGGCTTCGTCGCAGCGCCACTGGCATACGCACGAGGACGAGTTCGTCATGGTCGTGTCCGGCGAATTGACCCTGATCACCGACGAAGGCGAAACCCTGATGCGCGCCGGCGACTGCGCCGCCTTCCCGGCCGGCCGCCCGAACGGCCACCACCTGGTCAACCGCGGCTGGGGCAATGCCCTGTTCCTGGCGGTCGGCCCCAACTTCCCGGACGACCGCGCCACCTATCCCGACATCGACCTGATGTACGACGGCAGCAGCAACAGCTACACGCACAAGGACGGCACGCCCTATCCGAAGCGCGACGCCAACGCCGCGCCCGCCACCCAGCCGCCCGTGGAAGAGCACACGCTCAATCCGCGCGTGTATCGCCACGACTAAGAACCTATCCCAGTAGGGAATGAGTCGTTGCTGACGCGCCTGACAAGCGGCTGCTGCGTTGCTCGTCGTTGCATGGCTCGCCATGCGGCCTCCTCGCGCCTTGCCCCCGCTTGCCATGCATCGTCATCAACTTCCTCCTCCCTACTGGGATAGGTTCTTAGAACCTATCCCAGTAGGAAAGAGTCGTTGCTGACGCGCCTGACAAGCGGCTGCTGCGTTGCTCGTCGTTGCATGGCTCGCCATGCGGCCTCCTCGCGCCTTGCCGCCGCTTGCCATGCATCGTCATCAACTTCCTCCTCCCTACTGGGATAGGTTCTTAGAACCTATCCCAGTAGGAAAGAGTCGTTGCTGACGCGCCTGACAAGCGGCTGCTGCGTTGCTCGTCGTTGCATGGCTCGCCATGCGGCCTCCTCGCGCCTTGCCCCCGCTTGCCATGCATCGTCATCAACTTCCTCCTCCCTACTGGGATAGGTTCTAAGGCCACAGGCGGCCTTTGCCTTAGTCGAGCTTGCGCGCGTAGCGCTCCTTGACCACCTGGCTGATATAGGTCGCCAGAGCGCTACCGAGCGTCGCCAGCCTTTGCATCTCGGCGATATTCTCGGCGCCGGCGCTCTGGTCGGTATACAGATAACGGTCGCCGCCGCTGAAGCGCACGGTGATCGCCTGCGCGCCGATCTCGTAGGCGTCCACGCCCGATGCGCCGCTCAGGTTTTTGTAGCGTTGCATGGCCTTCTCTCGCGCTGTTGTCCTGCCGGGAATGGTAGCGAAGTTGCGCAAGCGGCGCCGCCCGCGCGCCTACAGGGCGTTGGCGACGACCACGATCAGCATGGCCGACGGCACCAGCAGCGCCTGCGCCAGCAGGGTTCCGAGCAAGCGGCTGCCGACCAGCCAGACGATCGCCTGGCGAAATTCCCCTTCGCTCACGCGCCCTTCGACCACATCGTCCGTCATGCCCGACATGTGCGGATCGATGAAGACGGCCAGGATGATGGTCGCGCCGCCGTTGATGATCGAGGACAGGGTGGACGATGTCACGCGCACGCTCGGGTCGAGCGCGCCCGCATACAGGGCCGCGAACACGCCGACCGTCCACAGCGCCATCGCACCGACGTTGAGCAGGGTGATCGAGAGCGAGACGCTGCCCTTGCCACGCAGGCTGCGCACATTCGCGCGCGCCGGCAACTTGGCGGCATCCTTCACATACGACAGGCCGCCCTTGAAGAAGCCGTGCAGGATCAGTTTCGGGATCGAGCGGTGGATCTGGAAGTGGTCGACGGCGCGGCAGAACACGCGCTGGAAAGTCGGGATCAGGAGGGCGCCGGCGATCGTCGCCAAGGAGCTTGCGACCAGCAGCCAGCGGAAATCGGCCAGCAGATTGGTGGCCACGGTGCCGGCCAGGTTCGATTCGACGCGCTTGGCGAGGAAGGGGCCGAGGAAGGAATTCGAGGTGCGCGAGACCAGCACCAGGATGCTGAACAGCGCGAACGAGACCGCGATGCGGCGCGTGCGCACGCCGGCGATGCGCACGGAATAGGCAAGGGTGCCGATCAAGTGGATGATAAAGGTCAGAAAGCAGATCAGCCAGAGCTGGGTATCCATGCGTGGGCGCCGATGTAGTCAGGCGTGCATGCTGACATGGAACAGCGTGCGCGGCAATTGGAGATTGCGCCGCGCCCGACGCACCGGCAAGCGCCATCAACTCACGATGGTCGGAAATGTCTCCACCAGGCAGTTGGAACGTAGCAGCGCATAACCGGCTTCGCCGCCACGACCTTGCCAGGCATTGTCGTGCGCCGTGTATCGAACGATGTGATCGCCCGGGTGGACCATGGACTTGAAGACAGTCCATGCGCGGTAGCGCCGTCCAAATGGCGCCTTCGATAAACGACGGCGGATAGCGCACATCCAGAACGGTTCAGTCTAATCGGTTGTTTCTGTTAGGACAAGAAAACCCGTTGATCATTGGCGCGTCTGCGCCATAGGTCCGGTCGATGATCCAATCTACGATGGCAGGATCCGGCGACAAGATGCCGAACACCGCATTTCGGATCAACCCGTCCTGTCCGTTCGCGCGCCACTCCGGTATCATGCGAGGATGAACCAGATTTCTTTCCAGCCGTTCGTGATTGGCGTCGCCGGCGGTAGCGGCAGTGGCAAGTCGACGGTAACCCAGCAGGTGCTGGCGTCGTTCGGCGCCGACATGGTCTCGGTCGTGATGCAGGACGATTACTACCGCGACCAGTCCGATCTCAGCCCTGAAGTGCGGCGCAAGCAGAATTACGACCATCCGCAAGCCTTCGACTGGCCGCTGCTGGTGCAGCACGTCCAGGCGCTGCGCAATGGCGAAACGATCGCGATGCCGGAATACGACTTCACGATCGACAACCGCTCGAACAAGACGATTCCGGTCAAGCCGGCGCCGGTCATCGTGATCGAAGGGCTGTTTGCCTTGTATGACGCCAACTTGTGCGACATGATGTCGCTGAAGATTTTTGTCGATACCGCGCCGGACGTGCGCTTTATCCGCCGCATGCAACGGGATATTGCCGAACGCGGCCGCTCGATGGAGAGCATCGTCAACCAGTACCTGGAAACGGTCCGCCCGATGCACAAGCAATTCATCGAGCCCACCAAGCGCAACGCCGATGTCATACTGCCCCACGGCGCAAATGGCCCGGCGGTCGATGTGATCACGACCAAGGTCGCGAGCGTGATCGGCCAGTTGCAGCGGCCCTGATTCAGGCCGCACCTCATCCGCGGCTGAAATATTCTTTCAACCGCGGCTTTCCCACGAAATATTATTTCAACTGCCCGCGCACCCGCTCGATCGCCTTGCGCACCTGGTTCGGCGCCGTACCGCCCACGTGGTCACGCGCCGCCACCGAGCCTTCCAGCGTCAGCACCGCGAACACATCCTCATCGACCAGCGGCGAGAAACCGCGCAGCGTCTCGAGCGACATGTCCGACAGGTCGCAACCGGCCTGGTCGCAGGCACGCACGGCGTGCGCCACGGCTTCGTGGGCATCACGGAACGGCAAGCCTTTTTTCACCAGATAGTCGGCCAGGTCGGTGGCGGTGGCATAGCCCTGCAGCGCGGCGGCGCGCATGTTCTCGGCTTTCACCGTGATGCCGCCGGCCATGTCGGTGAAGATGCGCAGCGTGTCGAGCACGGTGTCGACGGTGTCGAACAGCGGTTCCTTGTCTTCCTGGTTGTCCTTGTTGTAGGCCAGTGGCTGGCCTTTCATCAGGGTCAGCAGGGCGGTCAGGTGGCCGTACACGCGGCCGGTCTTGCCGCGCGCCAGTTCCGGCACGTCCGGGTTTTTCTTTTGCGGCATGATCGACGAGCCGGTGCAGAAGCGGTCGGCGATGTCGATGAAGCCGATGCGCGGGCTGATCCACATGACCAGCTCTTCCGACATGCGCGAGATGTGCATCATGAGGACCGCTGCGGCGGCCGTGAACTCGATCGCGAAATCGCGGTCGGAGACGGCGTCGAGCGAGTTGTGGCAGACGTCCTCGAAGCCGAGCGTCTTGGCCACACGCAGGCGGTCGATCGGGAAGGTGGTGCCGGCCAGCGCGGCCGCGCCCAGCGGCAGGCGGTTCACGCGGCGGCGCGCATCCAGCATGCGCTCGGCATCGCGTCCGAACATCTCCACGTAGGCCAGCATGTGGTGGCCGAAGGTGATCGGCTGCGCTACCTGCAGGTGGGTGAAGCCCGGCATGATGGTGTCGTAGTGGCGCTCGGCCAGGTCCGTCAGCGCGCCGCGCAAGTTGCCCAGCAGGGCGACCACGTCGTCGATCGCCGCGCGCACGTACAGGCGGATGTCGGTCGCGACCTGGTCGTTGCGCGAGCGGCCCGTGTGCAGGCGTTTACCCGCATCGCCCACCAGTTCGGTCAGGCGTTTTTCGATATTCAGGTGCACGTCTTCGAGGTCGAGCAGCCATTCGAAACTGCCGGCCTCGATTTCGCTCTTGATTTGCGCCATGCCGCGTTCGATCTCCGCGCGGTCGGCCGCGCTGATGATGCCTTGCGCAGCCAGCATCTCGGCATGCGCGAGCGAGCCTTCGATGTCGAACATGGCCAGGCGCTTGTCGAAGAAGACCGAGGCCGTGTAGCGTTTGACGAGGTCCGACACGGGTTCGGAGAAGCGCGCCGACCAGGCTTCGGCTTTTTTGGAGAATTGTTCAGTCATGATGGTTTCCGGTTGATTTATTCGATTATAAACGCCCGCCTTGACGCGGCTCCCGTGAACGCCGCCCGCGCCGGGGGCGGATGACAGCCCGGTTAAAATAGCCGATTATTCAACTGATAACGATCGCAGACCCATGGAGAAGACGATGAAACGATGGCTCACGCTCGGCCTTGGCGCCGCGCTGGCGGCCGCTGCGGGCGCCGCCTGGGCGGCCCAGCCGGGGGCGCCGCTGCACACCGCGCCCGCCCAGCCGGCGCTGGCGAAGGACGCCGACGGCGCCTCGGTCGACAGCACCATCGCGGCCTTGTACGACGTCATCTCCGGTCCGGCCGGCGCGCCGCGCAACTGGAACCGGATGCGCGCCCTGTTCGCCCCGGACGCGAAACTGATGGTCGTCACCCCGAACCGCGAAGGCGGCGGCTTTGGCCTGCGTACGATGACGGTCGAGGATTACATCAGCCGCAACATGAGTTCCTTCAACACCAGCGGCTTCTACGAGCGCGAGATCGCCCGCACGACCGACGCCTTCGGCCAGCTGGTGCACGTGTTCAGCACTTACGAGCTGCTGCGTGCGCCGAACGATCCGAAGCCTTTCATGCGCGGCATCAACAGCATCCAGCTGGCGCACGACGGCAAACGCTGGTGGATTGCCAACCTCGTCTGGCGCGCGGAAGACACTGGACTGGCGCTGCCGGAGCGGTACCTGCAAAGCCGTCCGGACGGCGCGCCGAAGTCGCCGTGAATCGAACTTGTCGTTTGTGCAAACGGCGCTAGAATTGGTTTATTCGCCAGATTGGCAGATTGGTCAGGCAGATGACTACCAACGATTCCAGCTTCGAGGTCAGCACCGACCAGTCGCGGCTCGACATCCCGATGATCCACCGCTTCCTCAGCGAGCAGTCGAGCTGGGCGGTGGGGATCTCGCGCCCGATCGTCGAGCGCGCCCTCGAAAACTCCCTCTGTTTCGGCGGCTTTCTCGATAGCCGGCAAATCGCCTTCGCACGCGTGATCACCGATTTCGCCACCTTCGCCAACCTGGTCGACATGTTCGTCGTGCCCGAGTACCGCGCCAAAGGCTATGGCAAGCAACTGGTCGGCACCGTGTTGCGCCACCCCAGCCTGCAGCGCTTGCGACGGTTCACGCTGGCGACGAACGACGCCCACGGCTTGTTCGAACGTTTCGGTTTTACCACACCACGCAATCCGGATACCCTGATGGAGCGTTACTTCCCGAACATTTATTTGTCCTGAGGGACCTCAATACGGCGACATCTCTCCGGACACAGGCTTATGATTTGTCGTGTTCGAGAAGGAGCACCGTATGCGTCCCCTAGCTGTTCCTGTGGCCCTTGCCGCGGCCCTGTTGGCCGGCCCCGTCGGCGCCGCTGAATTACCTGCCGCGAAAGGCTCGCTCGTCATCATCGGCGGCGCGCTGCGTCCCGATAACGCCCCGGTCTGGGAGCGCATCGTCGCGCTCGCGGGCGGGCAGGGCGCCCGCATCGCCGTCTTCGCCTCGGCCTCCGCGAACCCCGAAAAAGCCGGCGCCGCCCTGGTCGAACGCCTGAACAAATATGGCGCCAGCGCCTTTTTCGTGCCGGTCGCCGTGCGCCTGGCCGGCACCGACTACCAGGCTGCCGCCGACAATCCCGAGCTCGCCAACGCCGTCCGTAATGCCGGCGGCGCCTATTTCGCCGGCGGCGACCAGGCCCGCATCACGCGCGCCCTGCGCCGTCCGGACGGCAGCAACACGGGCATGCTCGACGCCTTGTGGGACCTGTACCGGCGCGGCGGCGTCATCGCCGGCACCAGCGCCGGCGCCGCCATCATGAGCAGCACCATGTTCGGCAACCCGAAGCCGGTGCTGGCGACGCTGAAACTGGGCCTGACCGATGGCCACGAAATCACGCCCGGCCTGGGCTTCATCGGCGACGACGTGTTCGTCGACCAGCACCTGCTGGTGCGCGGCCGCTTCGCGCGCATGCTGCCGGCGATGCTGCAAAAAGGCTACAAGCTGGGGCTGGGCATCGACGAGAACACGGCGATGGTGGTCGGCCCCAACCGCGAAGTGGAGGTGCTCGGCTACAAGGGCGCGCTGGTGGTCGATCTGTCGGCCGCGAATGCGCGCCAGGGCGACTTCAATGTCAGCAACGTGCGCCTCAGTTACCTCGACAATGGCGACCGTTTCAATATCGCCAGCCGCCGTTTCACGCCGGCCGCCGACAAGGTCGACGGCCGCCTCGACCCGACCCGCCCCTACTACCGCGAGCCGCTGTTCTCGGCCGACATCCTCGGCAACAGCACGGTGGTCGACCTGATGGGCAAACTGATCGACAGCGACCAGCCGGAGGCGATCGGCCTGACCCTCGACAGCGCCAACGCGGTCCAGCCCGACCTCGGCTTCGAATTCCGCTTCTCGCGCACGGGAGAAAGCGTCGGCTACATGTCGGCCACGACGGAGGCCTATTCGGTCTACAACGTGCGGCTCGATATCCGGCCGATCGTGGTCAGGCGGCCGCTGTACCAGTACAAGTAATCAGAGACAGCCCGGCCGGATCTCCTCGCGCAGCAGCGTCGACTGCGCCGCGACCATCGGCGGGTTTGGATCATGGCCGGCGCGCGGCACCAGCACGAGCTTCTTCAGCGGCGCCCGGATCGCATCGAGATAGCGCTGCGTCACCTGCTGCGTGGTCAGGAGATCTTCCGTTCCCTGCACCAGGTAGACCGGCAGCTTGAAATCGAGGCCGAGCCGGTACAGGTCGATGGTCCTGAACATGCCGTCGTTCTTCATGCCGACGAACTGCACGAACGAATAGTCTTCGCCCGCCTCGTAGTCGGCCTGCGCCTGGGACGTCGCATACAGCGCACCCGGCTCCATCCACGCTTTCGGCATCGGGTCCGTGCTCATCGCCTCATACTTGCGCATGGCACGGCGCTCAATGCCGAAGGAACGCGGATTGGTCCACGGCGGTGGACCGAGCGCCTCGAGTTTCGCTACGGTTTCCGGATCGTTCGCCGCGCGCGCCAGCGCAATCAGCCTGGCGTGCCCGTCGATGTTTTCGCGCTGCGCCACCATCTGCGCCGTGCCGAGGTAGGCGCAGAACAGCTCGGGGCTGGCTTTCGCCATCTGCACAGCCAATACCGAACCCCAGGAACTGCCCATCAGGATCAATTTGTTTTTGCCCAAGCGCGCGGCCACGTGGCGTGCCACCGCCAGACCATCGTCGCGCAAGCCTTCGACGCTGAGCCTGTCCTTCGCGGATGGCTTGTTGCGCCCATAGGTCATGCCGGCGCCGCGCTGGTCCCAGTGGACGACCGTGAAATCCTTGCGCCAGGCGGCGTCCGGGCCATTTTCGTAAAGGCTCTGCGGATTGCCTGGCCCGCCGTGCGCGATCAGCAGAACCGGGTTGGCGCAGCTGTCGCCACGCATCGTGACCCATTGGTCGATGCCGTTGATGCGGACAAAACCTTGCTCGTTCACGCGCGCCTGCGGGGATGCGCAGGCCGGCGCGCCCGGGTCGGCCGCCGCGCAGCCGAGGGGGGCCAGCAGGAGGCTGGCAAGCACATGCGCGGGTTTCATCCGGTCTCCGATCATTGTCGATAAGTAATCATGCGCGGACGCCCGGTGGCCGTCAACAAAGATCGGATATGCATGGGCGCTCACAGAGGAAGTGCCAGCATTGCAATGCCGGGCGCCGTTTTCCCTAGGGACAGACATGATTTGCTTGTTCCCGCACCTGGGCGCCATTTGCCTGCTCGCCGCCGGCCTCGCCCAAGCGGCGCGACCGGCCACCGTGCGCGTCGATTACACCCACTGCGGCAACGCCTTATCCGACCCCTAACGCCCTGGAGCTAGTACTGACCTTTTCCACCATCTTCGGCGAATGGGGCACGACGGACGAGGAGATCAGCCAGTTTCCAGGAGTCGGTGCGCTCGTGCATGAAAGAGACTAAGTACTCACCCGTAAATAAATGTGTTTTTGGCTGCCAGAGCCGGCGCGTTGCTGCGTCGGCTCGTGCTTGCAGTGCTCGCACTGCGGCGCGCTCGCCGCCTTGCACCGCATCCGGCTCTGTTTGCCAAAATTCACATTTATTTCCGGTCGAGTACTTAGTGGATCGTACAAGATGGCGTAGCGTGATAGACAAGCTGCCTGATGTTGGCGTGCTCTTCGTTTGCTGGCTCGACAGATCAGCCGCTGCTATCTTGAACAGGCCGTAATACCCAAAATTTCAAGGTGGACCATCACTGTTGATCTGCCTCTCTTGACAGGCTGACGCCTCCCAACCTCCCCGTATGGCGGCGAGTAAGAATCGTCCATTTGCTCAACCTAAAATGGAGGAAAGAATGGCGATCGATGCATACCTGAAGATTGAGGGCATCAACGGAGAATCGGAAGACGACAAGCATCGCAACTGGATCGAGGTCAGTAACGATGGGGGAACGCCAGTATGTGCATATCTCTGGTTTCTACAAGGCACCCAAATTCATACCGGAGAGTGGCTATATGAGGTACTTAAATGAGAACAACAAGCGCGAGATTCGTCGCTGGCATATCAAGCTACCCAACCCTAAAGGTGCGCATGACAAGCTGCATGAACTGGTAGAAAAGCCGTGGTTATGGGGAATCGTGGCACATAACTGCACTTCCTTTGCGGAAGAAGTTGTACAGGCGGGCGGCAGCAAGGCAGCACAGTGGTTCAATTGTCCTATCGTGGAGCCGTTTGCATGAAAACCCTATTCATTTCACTTGGCGTCGCCTTCCTAACGGTGGCTATTGTCTATATTTTAATATTCTTTCTTGATTCCGGAATGAATGTTGAAAAGGCGTTCAACATCATCTTCTACGCGTTCATCGGCTCAGGGATTCTCACTGCACTGGTGTTGACGCTACGGGGCCGTCGCCGCTAATACGGGTTGGGGGAAGTGCATAGAAATGACAAGGGCGCCGATTAAGCGCCCTTCTTGTATGCCATTCCTGGCCTAGGCCGCCTTCTTCGGTCCGATTACAATGCCGGGATCCGTTTTTTCTAGGGACTGACATGATTCGCTTCTTCCCGCGCCTGCTGGCGGCCGTCTCCCTGTTCGCGGCCGGCCTGGCCCAGGCCGCGCAACCGGCCACCGTGCGCGTCGACTACAGCCACAGCGGCAACGCCTTATCCGACAGCTACGCCCTGGAACAGGTGCTGATCGAGCCGCTGCCCTGGCCGGGCGACACAGCGCGCAACCTGGACAACACCAACCGCGGCCAGAACCGGGTCGAGGTGGCCGATGCGAAGACCGGCGACCTGATTTATTCGCGCGACTTTTCCACCATCTTCGGCGAATGGCGCACGACGGACGAAGCGAACAAGATCAGCCGCGGTTTCCAGGAGTCGGTGCGCTTTCCGAAACCGGACCGCCCGGTGCGCGTGCGTATCCTGAAGCGCGACGAGCGGAATGCCTTTTCCGTGGCCTGGAGCGTGGAGATCGATACCGATGCCCCCGACGTCGTCAAGAAGCAGCCACCCGCGCCGGCGGCGCCGATTCCGATCCGGGTGAGCGGCCCGTCGCCCCAGAAAGTCGATTTGCTGATCCTGGGCGACGGCTATACGCAAGGCGACATGAAGAAGTTCGAGCAGGATGCGCGGCGATTGTCGCAGCACTTGTTCTCGGTCTCGCCCTTCAAGGAGCGCGCCAACGATTTCAATGTCTGGGCCATGGCCGTGGCGACTGTGGAATCGGGCGTCTCGCGTCCCTCGACCGGCGTGCACCACGCTTCGGCGCTGGGCACGCGCTACGACATTTTCGGCAGCGAACGCTATGTGCTGACGCTCGATAACCGCGCCCTGCGCGACATCGCCCAGCACGCGCCGTATGAATTCATCGAAATCCTGGTCAACAACGACACCTATGGCGGGGGCGGCATCTTCGGCCAGTTCAGCACGGCCGCCGCCGGCAACGAGTGGGCGAACTACCTGTTCGTGCACGAGTTCGGCCACCATTTCGCCGGCCTGGCCGACGAGTACTACACCTCGCCGGTGGCGTATGCGGCCAGCGGCACGCGCATGGAACCGTGGGAGCCGAACGCCACGGCCCTGCGCGACCCGGCCAACCTGAAATGGAAGAAGCACGTGACAGCGGGCACGCCGCTGCCGACGCCCTGGCCGAAGGCCGAATACGAAGAATCTTCGCGCGCCTACCAGAAGCGCCGCGCGGCGCTGCGGGCGGCGAACCGTCCCGAGAGCGAAATGAATGCGCTGTTTCGCGAAGACCTGGCGCGTACCCGCGCCTTGTTCGACAAGGCGCCGCAGCGGCACACGATCGGCGCCTTCGAAGGCGCCAACTACGAGGCCAAGGGCTATTACCGGCCGGCGATGCAATGCATCATGTTCGACCGCAGCGAGGCTTTCTGCCCGGTGTGCCGGGACGGCGTCGGCGAGATCGTCGACCTGTATGCGGGGCCGGCGCCGCGTGAATAATGCGCAATTATCGTGTGTGCGGTGGCGTACAGACCCATCCTTTGGCTGCGCATATTCTGGGTTCAGACTTAATAAAAAGTTAAACATTGCGGGCAGAGACCCGCAACCCACCATCGCTTTGAAAGGACATACACCATGAACAAACTGATCCTCACCCTGATCGCCGGCGTCGTTGCAACGAGCGCCTTTGCGCAGACCGCCACCACGACCACGACCACCTCGACGACCGCACCGGTTGCCGTCACGACGCCGGCCAACACCAAGGCTGTCGTGAAAGCCGAAGCCAATGCCGAGAAAGACGTTGCCAAGGCCGAAGCCAAGGAAATGAAAACGGTCGCCAAGGCCGACGAGAAAGCCACCAAGGCCGTCGCCGATGCGCAGGAAAAGAAAGCCAAGGCGCATGCCAAGGCCGTGAAGGCGCACGCGAACGCCGCCGAGAAAATCACCAAGGCCGATCCTGAAGACCGCGCCAAGGCAATCGCCAAGGCCGAAGAGAAAGTCTCGGAAGCGAACCTGAAGGCCGAGAAGACCATGATCAAGGCCGACGAAAAGGCCCTGAAGGTGCAAGTGGGCGCCGCCGCCGACAAGGCACAGGCATCGGCCAAGACCGAACAGGTCCGCGCCGAAGCGATGGCCGACGTGCACAAGGCAGCGGCCAAGAAGTAATTCAGTCGCTGTAAAAGAAAATGCCGGCGCGAAGCCGGCATTTTTTTTGGTCCTCACTGTCAGGGCGGCATGGCCGTAGGGTGGAGTCCCGACTCCACGCCCTACAAAATCACTCGCCCGTCGAACGCATCGCCAGATCGGTCGCCTTCAACTTCTGCGACAGCGGCTTGCCCTTGCGTGCCCGCTTGCCGTGGTGCGGCTCCAGGCCCGATGCGAACAGCTCCACCGTGCGCGGCTTCGAGCCGGCCCAGGTGCCGATCACGTTCACGCCTTTCTGGCTGATCGGTTGCGCGGCCAGCAGCTGCTCTTTCGGGTCGAGTTCCATCAGCGTCACGCCGCGCCCGCCGTTGGTCAGCACCTTCATTTCGTCGATGCCGAACACCAGCACGCGGCCGTTGCCGGACAGGCAGGCGATGGCGCCGGCGCTATCGAGCACGATGCGCGGCGGCAGCGGCACGGCGCCGTCATCGAGCGTGATGAAGGACTTGCCGCCTTTCAGGCGGCTGACCATGTCGCCCGCCTTCGAGATGAAACCGAAGCCGTTCGAGGTGGCCAGCAGCAGGCGCGTGTCGGCGCTGCCTGCAAAATAATGCAGGATGCGAACGCCGCCCGACAGGTCGACCAGCGTCGTGATCGGCACGCCGTCGCCGCGCGCGCCGGGCAGGGCCGATACCGGCACCGAATAGGTCTTGCCGTTGTCGCCGATGCCGACCAGCGAATCGACCGTGCGGCATTCGAAGGCGCCGTACAGCGCGTCGCCCGCCTTGAACGTGAACTGGACCGGATCGTGGCCGATGCCGGTGCGCGCGCGCACCCAGCCTTTTTCGGAAATGATCACGGTGACCGGTTCGTCGACGATCTTCTGCTCGGCCACGGCCTTTTGCGCTTCTTCGATCAGGGTCCGGCGCGGGTCGCCGAACTGCTTGGCGTCCGCTTCGATCTCGCGAATGATGGTGCGCTTCATGGTCGATGGATTGGCCAGGATGTCTTCCAGCTTGTCCTTCTCGCCGCGCAGCTGGGCCAGCTCCTGCTCGATCTTGATCGCCTCCAGCCGCGCCAGCTGGCGCAGGCGGATTTCGAGGATGTCTTCGGCCTGGCGGTCCGACAAGCCGAATTCTTCGATCAGCGCCGCCTTCGGTTCATCCGAATTGCGGATGATGGCGATCACCTTGTCGATGTTGAGCAGGACGATCTCGCGGCCTTCCAGGATGTGGATGCGGTCGTTGACCTTGCCCAGCTTGTGCTCGCTGCGGCGGCGGACCGTCGTGAAGCGGTAATCGATCCACTCCTGGATGATCTCGTTCAAGCCTTTCTGGCGCGGACGCCCGTCGCCGCCGATCATCACGAGGTTGATCGGCGCCGAGGATTCCAGCGAGGTATGCGCCAGCAGCAGCAGCATGAACTCGGTCTGGTCCTGGTTCTTCGACTTCGGCTCGAACACCAGGCGCACGGCCGCTTCGCGTCCCGATTCGTCGCGCATCGTGTCGAGCGAGTTCAGGACCGTTTGCTTCAGGGCGATCTGTTCCGGCGTGAGCGTCTTCTTGCCCAGCTTGATCTTCGGGTTGGTGATTTCTTCGATCTCCTGCTGCACCTTCGCCGTCGAGGTCCCCGGCGGCAGTTCGGTCACGACCGCCTGCCACTGGCCGCGCGCCAGTTCTTCGATCTTCCAGCGCGCGCGCACCTTCATCGAGCCGCGTCCGGTGGTGTACATCTCGGCGATGGTCGACGGCGGGGTGATGATCTGGCCGCCGCCCGGGAAGTCGGGGCCGGGGATGATCGCCATCAGCTCGGCGTGCGACATCTTCGGGTTGCGGATCATGGCGACGGCCGCTTCGGCCACTTCGCGCAGGTTGTGCGACGGGATTTCGGTGGCCAGGCCGACCGCGATACCGGAGGCGCCATTGAGCAGCACCATCGGCAGGCGCGCCGGCAGCGTGCGCGGCTCCAGCGTGGAGCCGTCATAGTTCGGCTGGAAGTCGACCGTGCCCATGTCGATTTCGTCCATCAGCAGGCGCGCGATCGGGGTCAGACGGGCTTCCGTGTAACGCATCGCCGCGGCGCCGTCGCCGTCGCGCGAGCCGAAATTGCCCTGGCCGTCGATCAGCGGATAGCGCAGCGAGAAGTCCTGGGCCATGCGCACCAGCGCGTCGTAGACCGACTGGTCGCCGTGCGGGTGGAGCTTACCGAGCACGTCGCCGACCACGGCGGCCGACTTGCGCGGCTTGGCGGTGGGGCCGAGGCCGAGTTCGTTCATTGCGTACAGGATGCGGCGCTGGACCGGCTTCTGGCCGTCGGACACGTCGGGCAGGGCACGGCCCTTGACCACCGAGACCGCGTAGTCGAGATAGGCGCGTTCGGCGAAGGTCGACAGGGTCAGCGTTTCGATGTCGTCGGCCGGTTCCGCGGCTTGTTCGAAGAGGTTTGCTTGGTTAGTCATGATTCAATGGTTTAAATATCCGCTTCCGTCTCGTTCCCGTGTTCCTCGATCCACGCGCGACGGGCGGCGGCTTCGCCTTTGCCCATCAACATATTGAAGCGCGCGCTCGATTCGCCGTGGTCGAAACCGCCCAGGGCCACCGGCAGCAGGCGCCGGGTGTCCGGGTTCATCGTCGTTTCCCAGAGCTGCTCGGCGTTCATCTCGCCCAGGCCCTTGAAGCGGGAGATGTTCCAGCTGCCTTCCTTGAGGCCATCTTTTTTTAGCTTGTCCTCGATCGCCAGCAGTTCGCCATCGTCCAGCGCATACAGCTTTTGCAGCGGCTTCTTGCCGCGCGGCGGCACGTCGACGCGGTACAGGGGGGGCCGCGCGATGCAGATGTGGCCATGCTTGAACAGGGCCGGGAAATGCTTGAAGAACAGCGTCAGCAGCAAGACCTGGATGTGCGAGCCGTCGACGTCCGCATCCGACAGGATGCAGATCTTGCCGTAGCGCAGACCGCTCAAATCGGGCGAGTCGCCGTGCGAATGCGGGTCGACCCCGATCGCGACTGAAATGTCGTGGATCTCGTTGTTCGCGAACAGGCGGTCGCGGTCGGTTTCCCAGGTGTTCAGGACCTTGCCGCGCAGCGGCAGGATCGCCTGGTATTCCTTGTCGCGGCCCATTTTTGCGGAACCGCCGGCCGAGTCGCCCTCGACCAGGAAAATCTCGTTGCGGGTAAGGTCGGTCGATTCGCAATCGGTCAGCTTGCCCGGCAACACGGCCACGCCCGAAGATTTTTTCTTCTCGACTTTTTGCAGCGACCGCATGCGCGACTGCGCCTGCTTGATGACGAGGTCGGCCAGCTTCTTGCCGTATTCGACGTGCTGGTTCAACCACAGTTCGAGCGGCGGCTTGGTGAACGACGAGACCAGCTTGACGGCGTCGCGCGAATTCAGGCGTTCCTTGGTCTGACCCTGGAATTGCGGGTCCAGCACCTTGGCCGAGAGCACGAACGAGACGCGTGCGAAGACGTCTTCCGGCAGCAGCTTGACGCCCTTCGGCAGCAGGCCGTGCAGCTCGGCGAAGCCTTTCACGGCGCCGAACAGGCCGTCGCGCAGGCCGGACTCGTGCGAGCCGCCGCTGGGGGTCGGGATCAGGTTGACGTAGGACTCGCGCACCACGCCGCCTTCCTCGTTCCAGGCCACGACCCAGGCCGCGCCTTCGCCTTCGGCAAAGCTTTCGTCGCCGGCAGCGGCGTAGCCGGCGCCCTCGAACAGCGGGATCACGGTCTCGCCGCTCGAGGATTGCGCCAGCGCTTCCATCAGGTAGCCGCGCAGGCCTTCGTCGTAGCGCCAGGTCTGGACGTCGCCGGTCTTGGCGACCGTCAGCGTGACCGTCACGCCCGGCAGCAGCACCGCTTTCGAGCGCAGCAGGCGCACGAGGTCGGGCATCGGGATATTCGGCGAATCGAAATACTTGGCGTCGGGCCAGGCGGTGACGCGGGTGCCGTTCTTCTTGCCGCCGCGCTCGAATGGGTTCGAGGTCAGCGGCTCGATCACGTCGCCGTCGGCGAACACCAGGTTGTGGACGCCGTTGCCGTCCTCCGACTTGCGCCAGACCGTGATTTCCAGGCGCTTCGAGAGCGCATTCGTGACCGAGACGCCGACGCCGTGCAAGCCGCCCGAGAACGCATATGCGCCGCCCGAGCCCTTGTCGAACTTGCCGCCGGCGTGCAGGCGCGTGAACACGATCTCGACCGTGGAGACGCCTTCTTCCGGGTGGATACCCACCGGAATGCCGCGGCCGTCGTCCTCGACCGTGACGGAACCGTCCACGTTCAGGGTGACGCCGATGTTGTTGCAGTAACCGCCCAGCGCCTCGTCCGAGGCGTTGTCGATCACTTCCTGGATGATGTGCAGCGGGTTTTCGGTCCGGGTGTACATGCCCGGGCGCTGCTTCACGGGCTCGAGTCCTTTGAGGACGCGGATGGATGATTCGCTGTAGTCGGGTGCGGGTTTCTTGGTTGCCATGCTGATCAGTGTTTTTCGGAAGCCTGCGTATTCTACTGTGTTGAGCTATCTTGTCGGAGGGAAAAAGCAGGAGAGGCGTAACCGATTGTTCTTGTCAACGCGGAGAAACGTGACTAGATTGGTACGCAAGGTTGCCATGTCAAGCGGCCTCGAGAAACCGTTGAGCACAAGGCGAAAGCCAAGAGTCACACTGTACATGCGTACAGTGATTATCGCAAGCGAGCCAGCGTTTGCGCAACAGTTCGGGGACCCAGATGCGACGCACCGGTGACGATCATGCATGCACATAAATTTCCGACCGCCGTACGCCTGCTCGGATTCGGGCCGGAGGACGCCCGCCGCATGGTCACGCTGCTGGGCGCCGCGCCGCCCTCGGGACCGCTGTATGCCTGCCTGCACGACGACAGTTTGCAGGAACCCGACATCGTCCTGGCCGACGGTACCAACCCGGCGGCCCTGGCCTGGCTCGAGGGCATGCGTTGCGCACCGCCGGCGCTGATCGTCGGCGGCGCCGCCCACGGCGGCTACGACCACCTGGCGCACCCGATCGACCCGGCCCACCTGCACGATACGCTGACCCAGATGCTGGCCGAGCGGCGGCGCGCCCTGGCCTTGCTGCGCGCGCGGGGCGAACCCTTGCTGGCCGAACGGCGCCGCCGTCCGCGCGTGGGAGCGGCCGCCGGCTGCGCGGCCGAACGCCGGCCGCCGCGCGACGGCAAGGTGCTCATCGTCGACAAGGGCGGCGCTTTCCGCGACCACCTGGCCGGCCTGGTCGGCGCGCAGCGCCTGGCGATCGCCTGGACCGACAGCGCGCCGATGGCGGTACGCCTGTGCGACGAAACCAAGGTGGCGGTGGCCCTGATCAATACCGCCGCGCCCGGGATCGACCCTTATGCGCTGAGCCGGAACATCAAGGCCCAGGAAGGGGCGGGGCGCACGGCCGTCGTGCTGCTGGTCGGGAAAATGTTCAGCTACGACAGCGACCTGGCGCGCGGCGCCGGCGTGCGCGGCCTGCTCGACAAGCCGGTGGGCGACCGCAGTCTGGTGGCCATGTTGCAACGCCTGGCTTCCCTGCCGGAGCTGCCACCCTGCGCCATGTGATTTTGTTACAACTTCGAATCGTGCGCCGCCAGGGCGGGGCCTATATTTGAAGCATGGCAGACGATCAACCACAGCGCCGCGACGAGCCGCCCGGCCCGCCGCTGGAAAACCGCGAGGATGGGCCCCAGCGCGTGCCCGACCGCCGCGCGAGCGGGGCGCCGCGCTACCAGCGTCCGGGCGACACGCCCTTCGCCCTGGCCGGTCGCGTCGTGCGCGCGCGCTGGCGCGCCCTGCGCGACCGCTTCAGCCGCGACTTCATGCGGCGCACCCTGCGCATCGGTGTCTCCGCCCGCATTTTCCATCCCGAGCCCGGCGCCACTGGCCTGCGCAGCAAGAACCTCCAATACCTCGAAGAATCGATCGCCCAGTGGGTGATGTCGCGCGACGTGCTGGTGTTCATGATCCCGACGGTGAATACGAACGGCTTGCTCCACCCCAGCAATATCACGCTGCAGCACTACGCGCGCCACCTCGACGGCCTGGTGCTGCAGGGCGGGGCGGACGTCTCGCCGCAAACCTATTCCGAGTCGCCCACCCGTCCCGAGTGGAACGGCGACCGCGCGCGCGATCTATATGAACTCGAACTGCTGCACGAATTCGTCGAGGCCGGCAAACCGGTGCTGGGCGTGTGCCGCGGCTGCCAGCTGATCAATGTCGCCTTCGGCGGCACCCTGTACCAGGACGTGGCGACGAATGTACCGGCAGCGCTGGCCCACGTGCACACCGACTACGACGCCCACCGCCACGCGATCGCATTCCCGCCCGGATCGACACTGGGCCGCATGTTCCCGCACGTCGCGCGGCCGATCGTCAATTCGATCCACCACCAGGCGGTCAAGGAACTGGGGCGCGATATCCGGGTCGAGGCACTGTCGTATCCGGACGGGATCGTCGAGGCGATCCGCTACGACAAGGCGCCCTTCGTGATGGGGCTGCAGTGGCACCCCGAGTTCCACCGCGCCGGCGGCACGGATCTGCTCGATTGCACGCCGGTGCTGGACGAGTTTTTAAGGGCGGCAAGGGAGACGCGCTTGTAGGCGCCGTCGCCGTGGAACTGCGTGGGCTCGTCAGTCCACGCTTTCGTCAGCGCGCAGCCACCCGCCCTTGATCGCCGGGAGTGCCGGCTCGCCGCGATCGCTACGTTGTCAGCGCGTGCGCCGCTGGCTAGAATGGCGGGCGGTTCGTCAGCACTGACGCCGCTTTCCGGCCAGATGGCCTTTTCGATTCCTCATCCGTCGCTTTGTCGCGACGTGCCTCCATGTCCCCAGCACCGACCCCGCCGCAAGCGCCTGCCCAGCCCGTCCGCGCACCGATCCGCCTGACCGCCCAGGTATTGACCTGCGTCGTGTTTTCGCTGATCGCGCTCCTGATCATTTTTGCCGGCCGCGCCGATCCCCTGGCGTCTTTCCAAGGTCCGCTGGGCCTGGGCGAACAATGCCTGTACGGCCTGGGCTTGTCGGCGCTGGCCGCGGTGGGCTCCTATATCAGCTTCCGGCTGACGGCGCGCTCGGAGGCGACCCGCAATACGATCACCGCCTATGGCCGGCTCGACCTGTCCGGTCTCAATCCCGTCTGGATCAGCCTGGCCGCCGCGATCGGCGAAGAGCTGCTGTTTCGCGCCGCCCTGCAGCCGCTGCTGGGCGTGTGGATCACCTCGCTCATTTTCCTGCTGACCCATACGCCGGTGTACCAGTTCCGCAAGCTGAACTGGGCGACGCTGGTGCAGGCCGCCGGCGTGTTCGGGGCCAGCGTGGCGCTGGGCTTCGTGTATCGGTATGTGGGGCTGCTGGCCGCGATGATGGTGCATGCGGCGCTCGATGTCATCGGGCTGTATGTGGTGCGCAATGTCTTGCGCGGCGAGCGAACGCCGTAATGCGGACCGGGGCGCGCGTCACCGCCCGCGGCAAGCAAACCCGTATTCGGTCACGCTGCACCCGCGCTTGACGCATTGCGTCGCGTGATAGCCCCGTTCGCGGCATGCCTTGAGCGTTGCGGCCACGGACATTTCCGGCCCCGCCGCTCTTTCCCGCTCAATCGCGGAGGCGCGGGCCAACTGGCGCACCGGCTCTCTTCCCGCGGTTTTCGTGGCCGGCTTGCTTGCCGCATGGGCCGGCGTGCGCGCCGGACGGCTCGCGCGTTTCGGCAAGGAAGAAGCGGCCGCCTGTTTCGGGGCAGCGTCGAGTTTGCGCGGCTTCGGACGCGCGACCTTGTCCGGCGCCGGCGCCGGTGCCGGGCGCGGCTCAGGCTTGGCGGCGGGCGGATCGGGTTCCAGCATGACCAGGGGCGGCACGGACGAGGGCGGGAGCGTGGGCGTCGCCACGGCCTCGACCGGGGCCGCCGTGATTTTCATGGGGGCAGGCACGGGCGGCGGCACGGCGTTCGCGATGAACGGCTTGGGACTGGCGGCATCGGTGATGCGCGCCAGCGCCGCGCTGTCGCTGCGTTCCTGGACCACCCAGCGCCCGCCCAGCAGCAGCAGTGAAGTAGCGAGCAAGCCCGCGCCCCACAGCAGATAGCGCTGGCGCGAGCGGGTGGGCGCGGCGGGCGCAAACGGATTGTCCGACTGGCGTGCGGGCGCGGGTGGGGTGAAGTCGAATACAGGCTCCGGCGGCGCGGGCGCGGCCGGGGGCGGCGCAAGCTCTTCGAACACGGCCGGCGCGATCCCGGGCACATCCTGCCGCTCCGGATGCACGTACTGCGCCTCCAGGGCGGCGATTTCGTCGAACACGTCGTGCAGATCGAGCGGCGTCGGTTGCGGATCCGGCACGTGCGCGGGAGCAGGCGCCGGCTCCTCGGCGGGTTTTTGGCGCCACACGCCGCGGCCGGCGCGCGCCCTGGCCGGTGGCTTCTCTTGGGCGACCGGTTCAGGCACCGCCTTGGCTGCTGTTGAATTCCCGACGACGAGCGTAGGCGTCAGGGACAATGGTGCGCTTTGGCCAATGTCTTCAAGCAGTTGCGTCTTCATGATGTGCTACCCACGTCTCGGTCCGAGAGGAGAGCTTAGCGTTTTTTGAAGATTGTGCCTGTCCAGTATGTAAGGAGATGTGAGCCGGCTTATTTGCTCAGCAGCCGCATGGCCCGCTCCAGCCCTTCGAGCGTGATCGGGAACATGCGGTTGTTCATGATCTGGCGGATCACCGAAATCGACTGGCGGTATTGCCACAAGTGCTCGGGCTCGGGATTGAGCCAGGCGAATTTCGGGAAGGCGTTGCAAAAGCGCGCCAGCCATTCGGCGCCGGCTTCCTCGTTGTTGTATTCGACCGAGCCGCCCGGGGCCAGCACTTCGTAGGGGCTCATGGTGGCGTCGCCGACGAAAATGATGCGGGTGTCGGGCGGGTATTTACGCAGCACGTCCCAGGTGTCGAAGCGCTCGGCGTGGCGGCGCCGGTTGTTCTTCCACAGGTAGTCGTAGACGCAGTTGTGGAAGTAGTAGAACTCCATGTTCTTGAATTCGCTCTTGGCTGCCGAGAACAGCTCTTCGGCGCGCTCGATATGGTCGTCCATGCTGCCGCCCACATCGAGCAGCATCACCACCTTGATCCGGTTCTTGCGCTCGGGCTGCATGCGGATGTCGAGGTAGCCGGCATTACTCGCCGTCGCGTGGACCGTGGCGTCGAGCGCGAATTCTTCCGCCGCGCCGGTGCGGGCGAAGCGGCGCAGGCGGCGCAAGGCCACCTTGATGTTGCGGGTGCCCAGTTCGCGCTCGTCGTCGTAGTCCTTGTAGGAACGCTGCTCCCAGACCTTGACCGCGCTGCGATTGCGCCCGGCGCCGCTGATGCGGATGCCTTCCGGATTGGTGCCGCCATGGCCGAAGGGCGAGGTGCCGCCGGTGCCGATCCACTTGCTGCCGCCTTCGTGGCGCTCTTTCTGTTCCTTCAGCAGTTCGTTCAGGCGCTCCATCAGCTTGTCGTAGCCGAATTTTTCCAGCGCCGCCTTCTGCTCGGGCGTCAGTTCGCGCTCCAGGCGCTTGATCAGCCAGTCGAGCGGGATCTCGCCCTTGCTGGTGTCGAAGACGGCCTCGATGCCCTTGAAATAGCTGCCGAACGCGCGGTCGAACTTGTCGAAATGGGCCTCGTCCTTGACCATCACCAGGCGCGCGAGATAGTAGAACTCGTCGAGCGAGGGGGCGATCACGCTCTTTTCCAGGGCCTCGAGCAGGGTCAGTAATTCCTTGATCGAGACCGGGACTTTGGCGTTACGTAGCGCGAAGAAAAAATCGATCAGCATGGGTCTAGATAGCGGCGTGCCGGGTCAGTTGATAGTGCAGATGCGTCTTGATCTCATGCCACTCGCCGCGCACGATGCTGTACATGACGGTGTCGCGCACGGTGCCGTCGCGCCGCAGCGCATGGTGGCGGATCACGCCATCCTTCTTCGCGCCCAGGCGTTCGATCGCGGCCTGCGAGGCATGGTTGAAATTATCGGTGCGAAAACCGACCACCGCGCAGCCGAGCGTGTCGAAGGCATGCGACAGCAGCAGCAGCTTGCAGCTGGTGTTCACGTGGCTGCGCTGGACGCGCCTGGCGTACCAGGTGTAGCCGATCTCGACCCGGTCGACTTCAGGCAGGATGTCGTGGTAGCTGGTGGTACCCAGCACCTCGCCGCTGGACACGTCGACCACGGCGAACGCGACCCGGTTGGCCGTCTCCAGCGCCGTGTGCACATAGGCCTGGGTGCGGTGCGCTTCCGGCACCGAGGTCACGCGCAGGTTCCACAGTTCGCCATCGAGGGCCGCCGCGCGCAAGCCGTCGACGTGCGCGAGCGTCAAGGGCTCGAGGCGCACGCCGTTGAATTCGAGCGTGACCGGCTCGACCTGGATCATCGGTTCATCCTCGACATCGACAGCAGGCGTTCGAACAGGTGCACGTCCTGCTCGTTTTTCAGCAGGGCGCCATGCAGCGGCGGCACCACGGTTTTCGCGTCCTTGCTGTGCAGGGCTTCGGCCGGGATGTCCTCGGCCATCAGGAGCTTGAGCCAGTCCAGGAATTCCGAGGTCGACGGCTTTTTCTTGATGCCGGGGATGTCGCGCACGCCGTAGAAACGCTCGAGCGCGGCGGCCAGCAAGTCCTGCTTCAGGCGCGGGTAGTGCACCTGCACGATGTCGGCCATCGTGTCGCGGTCCGGGAATTTGATGTAGTGGAAGAAGCAGCGGCGCAGGAAAGCGTCCGGCAGTTCCTTCTCGTTGTTCGAGGTGATGATCACCAGCGGACGGTGTTTCGCCACCACCATCTCGCGCGTCTCGTAGACGTAGAACTCCATGCGGTCGAGTTCACGCAGCAAGTCGTTCGGGAATTCGATGTCGGCCTTGTCGATCTCGTCGATCAGGAGCACCACCGGTTCCGGCGCCGTGAAGGCTTGCCACAGCACGCCCTTGACGATGTAGTTGTGGATGTCGCGCACGCGCTCGTCGCCCAGTTGCGAGTCGCGCAGGCGCGAGACGGCGTCGTATTCGTACAGGCCTTGCTGGGCCTTGGTGGTCGATTTGACGTGCCACTGCATCAGCGGCATGTTCAGCGCCGAGGCCACTTCCTCGGCCAGCATGGTCTTGCCGGTGCCGGGCTCGCCCTTGATCAGGAGCGGGCGCTGCAGCGTGAGGGCGGCATTCACGGCCAGCTTCAGGTCGCTTGTCGCGACATAGCTTTCGGTGCCTTCGAAACGGGGATGGGCTTGCATACGCGTCAGTCAGAAAGAAGGAAATTACGAGTATATGCCAGAATTTACGGCCCGGTTGAGGAGGCACACGACCTTGGTAGACTGCAACCTTTTGTTGGGCTAGAATCAACAAGTTAATGTAGTTTCAAGGCTTTTGTACGGTAGCGGTATTCGATTAAAAATTTTGCGATTCCCACCATGAAAAAACTTTTGGCAGTACTCGGTCTGGCCGTTTGTGCCGGCTCCGCGCTTGCGGCGGACGTCGTCGGCAACCCGAAGGCAGCACCGAACAAGATCGAAATGTGTATCGGTTGCCACGGCATCCCCGGCTATAAGGCCAGCTTCCCCGAGGTCTACCAGGTGCCGATGATCGGCGGCCAGTCGGCCAAGTACATCGAATCGGCACTCCACGCCTACAAGAAGGGCGAGCGCAAGCATCCATCGATGCGCGGTATCGCCATGAGCCTGTCGGACCAGGACATCGCCGACGTCGCCGCCTATTATTCGCAGCAGAACGCCCAGAGCCGCAAGTAAGGACTACGCCATGAAAAAACTGATCATCGCGCTGGCCCTCGGCGCTGTTTCCTACCAGGCAGCCGCCGCCGACGTCTCCCGCGGCGGCGAGCTGGCCAAGAAGTACAACTGCGCCGCCTGCCACGGCGCCGACTTCAACAAGCCGATCGACCCGAGCTATCCGAAGCTGGCCGGCCAGCACGCCGACTACCTGACCCACGCGCTGCACGCCTACAAGCGCGGCGGCGACAAGGCCAACGGCCGCGCCAACCCGATCATGGCCGGCCAGGTGCAGCCGCTGTCGAACCAGGACATGGCCGATATCGGCGCCTACCTGGCCAGCCTGCCGTCGCAGCTGGTGATTAGCAAGTAACGAGCATGCATTCCGGCCTTGCGCCGGACAATGCAGTAGTATTCGGATCCCCCGGATCCGGCTTTGACAGCCGGCGCCGGGGGATTTTTATTTTGCCGCTGCCGCGCGCACATCCACCTGGAGTTCATCTTGCAGTCCGTCTCGCCCGCCTACCTGAAAACCAACCTGCTCAGCGGTTTGACCGTCGCCCTGGCCCTGGTGCCCGAAGCGATCGCCTTTGCGCTGGTCGCCCACGTCGCTCCGCTCACCGGCCTGTACGCCGCCGTGCTGGTCTCCTTCATCACTTCGGCCTTCGGCGGGCGGCCCGGGATGATTTCGGGCGCGGCCGGCGCGCTGGCCGTGGTGATGGTGGCGCTGGTGGTCGAACATGGCGTCCAATACCTGTTCGCGGCCATCGTGCTGATGGGCGTGCTGCAGATGCTGTTCGCGGCGGCGCGGCTCGGCAAGTTCATCCGCATGGTGCCGTATCCGGTGATGCTCGGTTTCGTCAATGGCCTGGCACTGGTGATTTTTATCGCCCAGTTCGGGCACTTCAAGGTCGGCGGGCAGTGGATGCAGGGCGCCCAGCTGTTGACGATGCTGGGCCTGGTGGCCGCGACGATGGCGATCATCTATATCACGCCGCGCATCACGACAGCGGTGCCGGCGACCCTGGTCGGCATCCTGGCCGTGACGGCAGGCGCCGCGCTGCTCGGCATCGAATCGAAAACCGTCGGCGACCTGGGATCGATCGGCGGCGGCTTGCCGCAGTTCGCGCTGCCGGATGTACCATTGAATCTTGACACGTTAAAAATCGTGTTTCCGTATTCGCTGGTGCTGGCCGGCGTCGGCCTGATCGAGTCGCTGCTGACCTTGACCCTGGTCGACGAGATCACGGAAACGCGCGGCCAGCCGAACCGCGAATGCATGGCGCAGGGCGCGGCGAACATCGTCACGGCCCTGTTTGGGGGCATGGGCGGCTGCGCGATGATCGGGCAGAGCATGATCAACGTGAACAATGGCGCCTACGGCCGCCTGTCGGGCATCGCGGCTTCCCTGTTCCTGCTGTCGTTCATCCTGTTCGGCGCACCCTGGATCGAGCGGATTCCGCTGGCGGCGCTGATCGGCGTGATGTTCGTGGTCTGCGAAAAGACCTTCGAGTGGGGGACCTTCCGCATGATCGGCAAGGTGCCGCGCGCGGACACCCTGGTGGTGGTGCTGGTGGCGGCCATTACCCTGGTCTTCGACCTGGCGCTGGCGGTAGTGGCCGGCGTGGTGGTCTCGGCGCTGGTCTTCGCCTGGCAGCACGCGAAGCACATTGGCGTGAAGACGGGCGTCGACGCGCAAGGCTGGAAAGTCTACGAACTGGAAGGCACGCTGTTCTTCGCCTCGATCGCGAACTTCAACGCCTTGTTCTCACCGAAAGACGATCCGCAGGACGTGGTGGTCGAGTTCCGCCGCGCGCGCGTGGTGGATCACTCGGCGATCCAGGCGATCGATGCGCTGGCGGCGCGCTACCGGGCGCTGGATAAGCGCCTGCACCTGCGCCACCTCAGTCCGGACTGCCGCGAACTGCTCGACCAGGCCCGCGACATGATCGAGGTGAACCTGCTGGAAGACCCGCATTACCGCGTCGCGGACGACAAGCTGGGATAAATCCGGCGGCGCCCACCCGGGCGCCGTTCCCTCAACCCTTGCCGCAGCTGGTCTCGTGCTGCGTGTCGAGCGCCTTGGCCTGCTCGGCCTGGCCGTGCGCGCGGTGCCATTCGCCCATCGCGGACAGGGCTTCGCAGCGGCGCTCCTTCATGCCGTCGTCCTTGCCCGCCACCTGCGCCAGCAGCTTGTCGGCTGGGAGCGTGCCCAGATAGAAGTCGGCCACCGGTTTCGGCCACTCGTTCTTTTCGCTGCGCGCGAAGGCGCTTGCCAGTTCCGTCTTGGCCAGCTCGGCCTGGCCGGTCCTGACGCGCGCGATGTAGAGGGTCAAGGCGCTGTCGCGTTCGGCCGGCAGCTTGTCGAGCGCGGCGCGCAGGCGCGGGATGGCGCCGGCATAGTCGCCGCGCGCGGCCAGCGTTTCGCCCCAGTGCAGATTGGCGTGCGGGCTGCCGCCGTTGGCGGCCTTTTCCAGCCAGACGGCGGCGACCTCGCCGTCGCGCGGCACGCCCTTGCCGCGGCTGTAGGCATGGGCCATCGCCAGCTGGGCGGCGGCGTTGCCGCTGTTGGCTTCGTCGATCACCCACTGTTCGAGCTTGGTGCCCTGGCCGAACGGGTCGCCGCCGATGTAGGAGAAATACAGTTTGTTCTGGCTCATCGCGAACAGCACGCGGTGCGAGCGCAGGAAGTCGGCGCCGAGCGTGACGTAGGCGCCGTCCATGCCCGAATTCTCGACCGCGATTTCCGCGTTCTGGACGATCTCGTCGCCGATCTGGAAGCTCTTGACCGGCGCCAGCCAGCGCGAGATCGAGTAGTTGCCCAGGCCGACCAGGTCGCCGCCGCGCTTGACGCCGGGCGCGTTGATGTCGATCCCGGCGCGCTTGGCGCCGTCGGTGCTGATCAGGCTGACCACGGCGCCGGTGTCGATCATCGCTTCCATTTCCACGCCGTTGATGCGGACCAGGAAATGCGGATTCATGTGGTTCTGGTTATGCCGCCGCAGCGGAATGTCCTGCACGTTTCCACCCCAGTAGCCGAGGAAGGTGTCGCCGCATCGCTCGGGCACGAAGAAGGTCAGTTCCTTGGTCGCGAGCGACAGTTCCATATCGGTCTGGAACAGCACCGGTGCGCCGAGAATGCCTTCGTAGGTGGGGGTGTTGCCGAAACTGGCCAGCACCGGCATGCTGCTGCGGCCGGCGCGGATCGGGCCGACATTGAATTCCTCGACCTTGGTGGCGTACACCGACACCATGCCGCCGATGCCGGTCGCCTTGTCGCCGGTGTCGTACAGCCGCAGGCCGCGCCGCTCGGTGCCGGTGCGCGTCATGACGGTCGCGTAGGCGCCGGTGTCGACCAGCAGCTCGGCTGGGGTGCCGTTGATGACGCCCTGGGTGGTGATCACCAGGCTGGGGCCGCTATAGCGCAGCGGCAATTTGCCGATCGGCGTATAGCTGCACTTGGCAGGCTCCGCGGCGGCGTGGGCGAAGGGAACGAGCACGCAGGCGGCACTCAGGATCAGGCGCTGGGCCGCGCGCGGCAGGATAGGGTTCATGCATTAAATTCTACGAGGGAACTTTGATTTAATGCAACTGATTTTGACAACAATTCGTGCGATTATGCAACTCGGGATATGATACAAAAAATGCGGCATGGGCCGCATTTCTGTATCGTATCCCGGCATCCCCCGCTAGCGCGTGGCGCGCCGCCGTACGCACTCGATATAGGCCTCGGTGTCGGGCGCGCTGCTGGTGCGCTGCGACTTCCAGATCATCTCGCCCAGGCATTCCATGATCTCGTGGTGCGCCTCGTGCTCGCCGATGCGCCCCACCAGCAGGTCGTGCGCCGCCTTGATGCCGCGCGGCTGGTCGATCGAGACTTGTTCGACGATCGACAGGTGCATCGACAGGTGCAGGAAGGGATTGGCCTGGCCGCCCTCGACCGAATAGTCGTGCGCGACGGCTGCGTCGGCGTCCATCAGGGCCTCGTGGTATTCGGGGTGCTGGACGATCCAGTCGGCGGCGATGGCGTCCATCGGCGTCAGGATGTCGCCGGCGCGCTGCTTGCGCAGGGCTTCGCAGAAGAAGCGGCGCACGTCGTGCGAGGAGGGCGTGAACATGGGAAGAGGGCGGGACGTTGAAGTGGCCGTCATTGTAGCGCGCGCCGCGCGGGCGCGCAGCGACGGGGGCAGTCCGCGGCGCCATAAAAAAAAGCAGGCGCCACCACTTGCGTGGTGCGCCTGCTTTTACGCCCGGGACGATGCTTACTTGTCCGGCGCGAGCATCAACTGCGGTTCGGCGATGACGACCGACGCCTGCGGTACCGGCTTGGCCGAGGCCGCGCTGGTCGTGCGTGGCTGGCGCAGGTAACGCGCGCTGTGGCGGCGCTCGCCATGTCCGCCGTTGGGCGGAATGGTGAGGAACCGCGACAGCTCCTGCAACGCACGCTGGTAGACATCGCGCTTGAACTCGATGACGACATCCAGCGGCACCCAGTAATCATGCCAGCGCCAGGCGTCGAACTCCGGATGGTCGGTCAGGCGCAGGTTCACGTCGTTGTCGCGCGCAACCATGCGCAACAAGAACCAGATCTGCTTCTGGCCGCGGTAATGGCCACGGATCTCGCGTTTGATGAAATGGTCCGGCACCTCATAGCGCAGCCAGTCGCGGGTACGACCCACGATCTTGACATGCTCCTGGCGCAAACCGATTTCCTCCTCGAGCTCGCGGTACATCGCCTGTTCCGGCGTCTCGCCGTATTTGATACCCCCTTGCGGAAACTGCCACGAGTGCTCGCGCACCCGCTTGCCCCACCACA
>Ga0213834_100144_pt1 | contig 69751 bp, 70 predicted proteins | sample SWPTP12_FD_160580 | JGI IMG/M metagenome (GOLD analysis project Ga0213834, IMG submission 160580) | Coastal seawater microbial communities from Marineland, Florida, United States - SWP TP1 #2 | ecosystem: Environmental > Aquatic > Marine > Coastal | place: USA: Florida | collected 2016-08-06 | reverse complement strand
CCGCCGATGTTGGCGAAGGTGGAACGGTTACGACCGCCGCTGCCGTTCTGACCGATGCTCTGATCGGAGAAACCAGCCGAGACGTACGGACGCAGCATGTCGCCCGGGTTGTTGAAGTGGTACAGAGCGTCCAGAGCGGTGTTCGCGCCCTTGATGTTCTTGCCATCGTCGCTACGGACGTTGTGCACTTCGTCATAGCCCAGACGCAATTCAACGTCGTCGGTCAGGAAGTAGCCAACAGAACCGCCGAACAGGTTGCCGTCATTCTTGAAATTACGAGCGCTGTCGAACTGTTCTTTCTTGGCGAAGCCTTCGATTTCGACTGCGCCTTGGCCTTGTGCCAGCGCGCCGAACGAAGTTGCGGCAACAATAGTACCAATGGCCAAGCCCAAGGTGTTTTTCAGTTTCATCCGTTAAATCCCCATCTGGTGATTGTAAAGCAGTCCCACTTATCGAGGGACAACTCATCGGCAAGTCTATCAGAACTTGCCTGCCCGTTAGAGATATTTGCTCCGAGTTAAGTTTCGGTAACGCCTGCAAATTTCTCACGTAATTTATCGAGTGCCCGTTTGTAACGCATTTTCGTGGCACTCAGGCCCATATGCATTATGTCTGCGATCTCCTGAAATTCCAGCTCTGCGACGAATCGAAGCACCAGAATCTCCCTGTCGATCGGGTTCACATGCACGAGCCAGCGATCGAGTCCGCCCTTCTCTTCGGGTTTTGGCGCCTTTTCTTCTGACGCTTCCTCGAGAGGGTCCAGGCTCAAAGCGTCCATCAATCTACGCTTTCGCCGCTCCTTCCTGTACTGCGTGATGCATTCGTTGTAGGTGATGCTGTAGAGCCAGGTCTTGAATTTCGATTTTCCCTCGAAATTTTTCAATCCATACAACACCTTAAGCATCACCTCCTGACAGACATCGTCAGCATCGCGATCGTTCCCTAAATAGCGCGCGCAGACGTTAAAAAGTGTCCGCTGGTAGCGCCGCATCAGCTCTTCGTAGGCGCGCGTTACATGGAACAGCTCGGCGTGCGAGCGCGCGACCAACTCCTCGTCAGAGAGCTCGCGGGGGTCGTAACGCAGAGAGAGCGATTGGGGTTTATTCAAAACAAGTCGTGCCGACAGTCGGATAAATGTCCGCCGCGTCCCGAGCGTCCCGGGATTTTGCGGCGGCATACATTAGCAGATTTGCCGGTTCAGCGGCTGCTCACTCGCTGCTCGAGAAGGATCCGGTTGGACAATGACACCAACTCGCCTTCATCGGTCAGCAGGGTGGTCTTCACCGTGCCAATCTCTTCGATCTGCCCTTCGACCTCTCCAATACGCACCTGTTGCCCTACCTGATACAGCTCCCGCACATAAATACCTGCCAGAATCTGACTCGCGATTTCGCGACTGCCCAGGCCCATCGCCAGGGCAACGGCCAGACCAACGGTAATCAATCCGATCACGATCACGTGATTCAGCAGGTCAGTCTTGACCTCCAGCTGGCTGATGGCCACGGAAATACTGATGATAATGACCAGCCACTGGGCGATACGCCCAAGGCCCGCCGAATAATCCAGCCCGACGCCTTCAGCAGCGCCGCGCACGATGCCATTGACCAATTGCGCGAGCAGCACGCCCACCAGCAGCACCAGCGCCGCGCCGAACACCTTCGGCAAGTACAGCGCGAGCATGTCCAGTGTCGCAGATACGCGCTCAAGCCCCAGCGATTCTGCCGCTGACACCAGGAAAATCAACAGCACAAACCAGTAGACGATCTTGCCGATCAACGTCGAAATCGGGACCTGAATGCCCGCGCGACTGATCAGTTTAGTCAGGCCGGTGCCGCCCATCAGGCGATCCAGACCCAGTTTCGCCAACAGCTTGGACAACAGGGTGTCGAGCAGTTTTGCCACGACGAAACCCAGAAGAACCACCACCAGCGCGCCGAAAAGATTCGGGATGAAGTTCGCGACTTTGGTCCACAACGCAGTCATTGCGGTAACCAGGCTCTGTGTCCAGAGATCCAATTCCATATTCAGTCAGCCTTGTCTTTAGCACCGGAGAAAGCAGTACCGGCAATCGTCTTGCGACGGGAAACAGGTGAAACGTGAGCCGAGCCGTTATTCACGGCAATCATCAATGCCTGGGTGCAGCGACCAAGCAGGCCGAACAGGTCACCTGCTCCGACCTGGCGGTTCGCGGTTTTCAACACGCGTCCCAGAACCGCGTCATCGTCCCGGCTGGAGGACGAAGAATTGAGCATGTCTCGCAGTGATTCTTCAAACGGGTCGTGCATAGGCACCTCACGTAATGTCACTGGAAGACGCAGGCCAGTCTGCATGAGTCACAAACTCGATGCAGGACGGCGCAGCTTTTTTATGCCTCACACCCAGCGCAGCCGTTTGAACAGCCACATTTGCCCCAGCGCGACGACGACCATCAATGCACAGGCAAACAGAAATCCGTAAGGATTGTCCGAGCCCGGAATGCCGCCGACGTTAATGCCCAGCAAGCCGGTCAGAAAACTCATCGGCAGGAAGATGCCGGTGATGATTCCGAAGCGGTACATCGTGCGGTTCATGCGCTCGTTCAAGCGCCTGTCTTCGGCTTCGAGCACCAGCCCCACTCGCTCGCGGGTCAGTTCCAGTTCTTCGAGATAGCGTGTCAGGCTGTTGTTCAACTCGTTCCAGTAGTCCGCGTCATCTTCGACGAACCAGGGAATCTTGCTCCGCGTGAGCTGGGCGTAAATCTCGCGCTGCGGCGCCAGAAAGCGACGCATGCCTGCAGCCCTTCGGCGGATGTGCACCATGTTGCCATGTTCCGGCATGTACCGCTCGTCGGCATCGATGCGCTCTTCCATGTCATCGACCAGTTCGGTCAATTCGCTGACCACTGCCTGGACCTTGTCAGTCAGCAGCTGGGCCAGATAAACCAGCAGTTCGGAAGCGGTTCTCGGCCCTTTGCCTTCATTGAGCAGGTCGATCAGTTCATCGGTGGCGCGCAGCGAGCGAAGCCGCAGCGAAATGACCTGCTGGGCGGCGGCAAAGATGCGCACCGAGACCATGTCTTCAGGCTCGGCGCCGGGGTTGAGGTTCACGCCACGCAAAAACAGCAGCAACTCATTGTTCGGCAATGGCAACAGTCGCGGCCGGGTGTTCTCCTCGAGCATCAGGTCGCAGACGAACTCGCTCAGACCGCTGGCGGTACGCAGCCACGTCTGGGTCTGCGGGTGACTGCGGTCCCAGTGAAGCCACACGCTTTCCTGTGGCTCCAGTTGCAGGCAATCCAGTTCGGTTCGTGCGATTGAACGCGCCCCGCCTTTTCCATCCAGCACCAGGGCATGCACCAGCCCCCACTGCGCGTTTGTTTCATCGAACATTCACTGTCCTTGCCATGCGTTGAACGAGCACGCCGGTCAGTCCGGCATTTTCAATGGGCTGGGCGATACGATGATGCCGTTGTTGTCGGCATACAGGTATTCGCCTGGGCGGAACGTGACGCCACCGAACGTCACCACTTTGTTCAGATCGCCCAGCCCGCGCTTGTCGGTCTTGAGCGGATGGCTGGCCAGCGCCTGCACACCCAGATCGGTCTGTGCCAGTACATCCACATCGCGCACGCAGCCATAAATGACCATGCCTTCCCAGCCGTTTCTGGCGGCTTTTTCCGCCAGCATGTCGCCCAACAGCGCGCAGCGCAGCGAGCCTCCACCATCGACCACCAGCACCTTGCCCGTGCCATCCTGTTCGGCCTGCTCACGCACCAGTGAGTTGTCTTCGAAACATTTGAGGGTGACGATCTCGCCCCCGAATGAATCGCGACCGCCAAAGTTGCTGAACATCGGCTCAACCACCTGAACGAGATCAGGGTAGGCGTCGCACAAATCCGGAGTGATGTAGTGCATGGGGTAACTCCTGTCAGTGAAGGGCTTGGTTCTCAAGGATTGCCATCGCAGCGGGTTCGACCGGCACGCTGGTGTGACCGCGGCCAGGCCCACAATGCTTCCTTATATAGAACAAAAACCTGACCGACGAGTTTTTGTCCTGAATCACGCCGTATAACCACTCAACTGGAGGTAGCTTAGCGGCAACGCCCGCGTATAGAAACGCTTTGCTCGTCAGGATTCAGGAAGTCAGCGAAACGTTCAGCGTTGATTCAGCCTGCGCCTGCGGAACGTTGCGGCTCAGCCAGTCCGCTACGCGCGGCCAGACCTGAGCCTGCGCCGCTTTGCTGACCAGCATCTGCACATGACCGAAGTCCTCGCTGAAACCGTGCGCGCGCCCCAGGCTCAGAAATGTTTTGTCGGGCGAGCCGAACTGCTCGAACAACTCGCGACAGGCCCACTCCGGATCCTGATGATCACCTGCCCCGGCCACGCAAAGCAGCGGGACCTGCACATGACGAAGGCCTGACCACCAGTCTTCCTTCTTGTCACCGAAGCGCCCGAACAGGCCATGCCAACGCATGTTTTCCAGCACGACACCCATCGGCTCGTCTTCGGGCCCGCGCTTGAAACGCGGCCCCGAGACGTGCTCGAAGCGTTTGAGCAACAGCCGCGCGCCCCATTGCATGGGCGGCACTTTCAGTGGCCAGTAGCTGCGAGTGATCTGACTGCCGAACAGCGCGGCAGACGCAACCTGATCGACGCCGATGTAATGCCCGCCCAGCGCGGCCGCCAACGTCGTGCCGCCCATCGAGTGGCCGATCCAGTGCGGCGTCTGGCCACTTTGCTCGGCGACGAAGGCGGCGATGGCGGGCAAGTCGTAGCGCGCGTAATCGGCGACGCGGTTATGCCGGTACGCTTCGTTGCGCGCCGACAGTCCATGCCCGCGCATCTCGGGGATCCACACGTCGTATCCTGCCCGCGCCAGGTAGGCGCCCAGACCGATGCCTTTGGGCGAATACCAGAAGCGCCGGTTGGAGAAACTGCCGTGCAGCAGGATCACGGGCACGCCGCGCACATCCGGATCGGCGACCAGACCCAGACGCGTCACGGCCAGCTCGACCGTGAAATCCATGCTGTTGCCGGGTTTGAGGCGATAAACGTCCTCGATCAGATCGCCGCGTCGTTCGGCGCTGATCAGGGCCACTGGAAAGAGGTGACTGCTGCTTTGCATATTGCTCTTGCTTGATTCGGAGAAGGTCACGCCCGCAATAGCACGCCAGGGCTGTCCGCGGGCTGAACCTGTCAGGTAAAAAAAGGGCATGAAAAAGGGCGGACTCATCAAGACCGCCCTTTTCAAGAAACCGGCCCGGCAAAACGGGCCAGCATCTTACTCGATTTACATCACGTTGGAGCTTCCTCTTCGGAGAGGAAGAACCAGGTCTCCAGCACCGAGTCGGGGTTGAGCGAAACGCTTTCGATGCCCTGTTCCATCAGCCAGCGCGCCAGATCCGGGTGGTCGGACGGGCCCTGACCGCAGATGCCGATGTACTTGCCAGCCTTGTTACAGGCCTGAATGGCGTTGGACAACAGCTTCTTGACCGCCGGGTTACGCTCATCGAACAGGTGCGCGATGATCCCGGAGTCGCGATCCAGGCCCAGGGTCAACTGGGTCAGGTCGTTGGAACCGATGGAGAAACCGTCGAAGAACTCGAGGAACTCCTCGGCCATCAGGGCGTTGGATGGCAATTCGCACATCATGATGACGCGCAGACCGTTGTCGCCACGGGCCAGACCATTTTCGGCCAGCAGATCGACCACCTGACTGGCCTCGCCCAGGGTGCGCACGAACGGCACCATGATCTCGACGTTGGTCAGGCCCATCTCGTTGCGCACGCGCTTGAGGGCGCGGCACTCGAGTTCGAAGCAGTCGCGGAAGTTTTCGCTGATGTAACGCGACGCACCGCGGAAGCCCAGCATCGGGTTCTCTTCTTCCGGCTCGTAGAGCTTGCCGCCGATCAGGTTGGCGTACTCGTTGGACTTGAAGTCCGACAGACGCACGATGACTTTCTTCGGCGCGAACGCTGCGGCCAGCGTACTGATCCCTTCCACCAGCTTCTCGACATAGAACCCGACCGGATCGTTGTACCCGGCAATGCGCTTGTCGACGCTTTCCTTGATGTCCAGCGGCAGGTTCGGGTAGTTCAGCAGCGCTTTGGGGTGCACGCCGATCATGCGGTTAATGATGAATTCCAGACGCGCCAGGCCAATGCCGGCGTTTGGCAGCTGAGCGAAGTCGAAGGCACGGTCAGGGTTGCCAACGTTCATCATGATCTTGAACGGCAGTTCAGGCATGGCGTCGACGGAGTTCTGCTTGATATCGAAGCCCAACTCGCCTTCGAAGATGTAACCGGTGTCGCCTTCGGCGCAGGACACGGTGACGCCTTGGCCGTCTTTCAACAGCTCTGTGGCATTGCCGCAGCCGACGACGGCGGGAATGCCCAGTTCACGGGCGATGATCGCCGCGTGGCAGGTGCGCCCGCCACGGTTGGTGACGATGGCGCTGGCGCGTTTCATCACCGGTTCCCAGTCCGGGTCGGTCATGTCGGAGACCAGCACATCGCCGGCCTGAACCTTGTCCATCTCGGACACATCCTTGATGATGCGTACCTTGCCGGCGCCGATGCGCTGACCGATGGCGCGACCTTCCGCCAGAACGGTGCCTTTCTCTTTGAGCAGGTAGCGTTCCATGACGTTGGCCGAGGTGCGGCTCTTCACGGTTTCAGGACGGGCCTGAACGATGTAAAGCTTGCCGTCGTCACCGTCTTTGGCCCATTCGATGTCCATCGGGCACTGGTAGTGTTTTTCGATGATCATTGCCTGGCGCGCCAGGTTGCTGACTTCTTCATCGGTCAGGCAGAAACGCGCACGGTCGGCGGCGTCGACGTCGATGACCTTGACCGATTTGCCGGCCTTGGCTTCTTCGCCGTAGATCATCTTGATCGCCTTACTGCCCAGGTTGCGGCGCAGGATCGCGGGACGACCGGCTTCAAGGGTGTTCTTGTGAACGTAGAACTCGTCAGGGTTCACCGCGCCCTGAACGACGGTTTCGCCCAGGCCGTAGGCGCCGGTGATGAACACCACGTCACGGAAACCCGATTCGGTGTCCAGCGTGAACATCACGCCTGCAGTGCCGGTTTCGGAGCGAACCATGCGCTGCACGCCGGCAGACAGGGCGACCAGCTTGTGATCGAAGCCCTGATGCACACGGTAGGAAATGGCGCGATCGTTGAACAGCGAGGCGAATACTTCTTTCGCCGCGCGGATCACGTTGTCGACGCCGCGAATGTTCAGGAAGGTTTCCTGCTGGCCGGCGAACGAGGCGTCCGGCAGGTCTTCTGCGGTGGCGGAAGAACGCACGGCAACGGCGATGTCCGGGTTGCCCGCCGACAATTCGGCGAAGGCGGTACGGATCTCGGCATTGAGCTTCTCGGGGAATTCGGCCTCCATGATCCACTGACGAATCTGCGCACCGGTCTTTGCCAGCGCGTTGACGTCGTCGACATCAAGGGCATCGAGTGCCTTGTGAATCTGATCGTTCAGACCACTCTGCTCAAGAAAATCACGATAGGCCTGAGCTGTAGTGGCGAAGCCACCGGGAACGGAAACGCCTGCGCCCGCCAGGTTGCTGATCATCTCGCCGAGGGATGCGTTCTTGCCCCCCACGTGCTCAACATCATGTTTGCCGAGCTTATCGAGGGAAACTACGTACTCTACCAAGGTGATCTCTCCACTAACCGATTTGTTGTTGGGAAAAGCTTTGGTGCTGGAACCACAGGAAAAGCGGATTCTGCGCACGGGTGGTCTGGATCCTGAACATCTGTACCTTTGACATCCGTACCTTCGAAAACAGTACCCTGAAAAAAGGTAGAATGCGGCCAGTCATGGCTCGCAAGCCCGCCTATGATATCCAAGAATCGTCACCAGCTTAAGGCCCAGGGCGCAAATGAAACGATCCGCATTCTTTATCTCCGACGGCACCGGCATCACTGCCGAAACCCTTGGCCAGAGCCTGCTAGCGCAGTTTGAAAACATAACGTTCAACAAGTTCACGAGGCCCTATATCGACAGCGTCGAGAAGGCCCGGGCCATGGTCCAGCAGATCAACAAGGCGGCCGAGAAGGACGAGGTGCGTCCGATCATCTTCGACACCATCGTCAATCAGGACATCCGCGAGATCCTGGCGACCTCCGACGGCTTCATGATCGACATCTTCTCGACGTTCCTGGCCCCGCTGGAGCAGGAGCTTAGTTCACACTCTTCCTATTCGGTGGGCAAATCTCACTCCATCGGTCACAACTCCAATTACATGGAGCGGATCGAGGCGGTGAACTTCGCGCTGGACAACGACGACGGTGCCAGAACCCATTATTACGACAAGGCAGACATCATTCTGGTGGGCGTGTCGCGCTGCGGCAAGACGCCTACCTGTCTATACATGGCCATGCAATTCGGCATTCGCGCGGCCAACTACCCGCTCACCGAAGACGACATGGAGCGCCTGCAGTTGCCGGCCGCGCTCAAGCAGCACCGCAACAAGCTGTTCGGCCTGACCATCGACCCGGACCGCCTGACCGCGATCCGCCACGAGCGCAAACCCAACAGCCGCTATTCGAGCTTCGCCCAGTGCGAATTCGAAGTGCGTGAAGTGGAGAACCTGTTCCGCCGGGAAAACATTCCGAACATCAACTCCACCCATTTCTCGGTCGAAGAAATCTCGGCGAAGGTGCTGGTGGAGAAAGGCGTCGAGCGACGGTTTAAATAGCTCTTTTCAGATCTCAGCAGCGCGCTTACCCGCGAATGCGTCGTGTCAGTCACGCATGTGTCATTGACAGAACGCTTTCGCGGGCAAGCGCGCCCTGCAAAAAAAGCAAAACTCAGAAGCTATCGCCTGGCACGCGAACCCACCCTTCCATCAACACCCGCGCGCTGCGGCTCATGATGGCTTTCTTCACCTGCCATTGACCCTCGACCAGCGCCGCTTCGGCGCCAACGCGCAGGGTGCCGGACGGGTGCCCGAAACGCACGGCGCTGCGTTCGCCGCCACCGGCGGCCAGGTTGACCAGCGTCCCGGGAATGGCGGCCGCGGTGCCGATCGCCACTGCTGCGGTGCCCATCATTGCGTGGTGCAACTTGCCCATCGACATCGCCCGCACAAGCAGGTCGGTGTCCTGCTTCGTCACTGCCTTGCCGCTGGAGGACAGGTAATCCCTGGGCGGCGCCACGAACGCGACCTTGGGCGTGTGTTGCCGTCTGGCGGCTTCATCGACATGGCCGATCAGCCCCATGCGCACAGCCCCGTAGGCGCGGATGGTTTCAAATCGGGCCAGGGCGTCAGGATCAGCGTTGATCGCGTCCTGCAACTCAGTGCCGGTGTAGCCGATGTCACTGGCATTGACGAAGATCGTCGGAATCCCCGCGTTGATCATCGTCGCCTTGAACGTGCCCAGGCCTGGCACCTCAAGATCGTCGACCAGATTACCCGTGGGGAACATCGAACCACCGCCGCCCTCTTCTTCCGCCGCAGGGTCCATGAATTCCAACTGCACTTCAGCCGCCGGAAAGGTCACGCCGTCCAGCTCGAAATCGCCGGTTTCCTGCACCGCGCCATCAGTGACCGGCACGTGGGCAATGATCGTCTTGCCGATGTTCGCCTGCCAGATCCTCACGATGGCCACGCCGTTTTGCGGCACGCGTGCTGCATCGACCAGGCCGTTACTGATCGCGAAGGGGCCGACCGCGGCCGACAGGTTGCCGCAATTGCCGCTCCAGTCGACGAAAGGCTTGTCTATCGACACCTGACCGAACAGGTAATCGACGTCGTGATCAGGCTTCGTGCTTCTGGACAGGATCACCGTTTTACTGGTGCTCGACGTCGCGCCGCCCATGCCGTCGATCTGTTTGGCGTATGGGTCGGGACTGCCAATCACTCGCAGCAACAGGGCATCGCGGGCCGAGCCGGGCACCTGAGCCGCCTCGGGCAGGTCTTGCAGCCGGAAGAACACGCCTTTGCTGGTGCCGCCGCGCAGGTACGTCGCGGGTATCCTGATTTGCGCTGTATGAGCCATGAACTCTTTTCCTATATAAAGGCCGCCGACATCGCCTCGGGGGATGTCGGCAATGCGGTCAGGCCACCGCGGAAGATTCGAGGAAATCCTGGGCGAAACGCTGCAACACGCCGCCCGCTTCGTAGATCGAGACTTCCTCGCCGGTGTCCAGACGACAAGTGACCGGCACTTCCAAGCGCTCGCCGCTCTTGCGATGAATCACCAGCGTCAAGGTGGCACGCGGGGTGCGCTCGCCGATCACATCGAAGGTTTCGCTGCCGTCGATGTTCAGCGTGGTGCGATTGGTGCCCGGCTTGAATTCCAGCGGCAACACGCCCATCCCGACCAGGTTGGTGCGATGGATACGTTCGAAACCTTCGGCGACGATCGCCTCGACGCCTGCCAGCCGTACGCCCTTGGCCGCCCAGTCCCGCGAGGAGCCCTGACCGTAGTCGGCACCGGCCACGATGATCAGCGGCTGCTTGCGCTCCATGTAGGTTTCGATGGCCTCCCACATCCGCGTGACCTTGCCCTCAGGCTCGATGCGTGCCAGCGAGCCCTGCCGGACCTTGCCGCCTTCCACAACCATTTCATTGAACAGTTTCGGGTTGGCGAACGTCGCGCGTTGCGCGGTCAGGTGATCGCCCCGGTGAGTGGCGTAGGAGTTGAAGTCCTCCTCGGGCAGGCCCATTTTCGCCAGGTACTCGCCCGCCGCGCTGTCGAGCATGATCGCGTTGGATGGCGACAGGTGATCGGTGGTGATGTTGTCCGGCAAGACTGCCAGCGGCCGCATGCCCTGCAGTGTGCGCGCGCGGGCCAGTGCGCCTTCCCAGTACGGAGGACGGCGGATATAGGTGCTCATCGGCCGCCAGTCATACAACGGCTCGACTTTCGGACCGGTGTCTTCGTGGATGGCAAACATCGGGATGTAGACCTGACGGAACTGCTCAGGCTTGACCGAGGCCTTGACCACCGCGTCGATTTCTTCGTCGGCTGGCCAGATGTCCTTCAAGCGGATTTCTTCGCCATTGACCCCGACACCCAGCACATCTTTCTCGATATCGAAGCGGATAGTGCCCGCGATCGCGTAGGCCACCACCAGTGGCGGCGAGGCGAGAAAGGCCTGTTTGGCATACGGATGAATGCGCCCGTCGAAGTTACGGTTGCCCGACAACACGGCGGTCGCGTAGAGATCACGGTCGATGATTTCCTGCTGAATCACCGGATCCAGCGCACCGGACATGCCGTTGCAGGTTGTGCAGGCGAAGGCCACGACGCCGAAGCCCAACTGCTCGAGTTCGGCAGTGAGCCCCGCTTCGTCCAGGTACAGCGCCACGGTCTTGGAGCCTGGCGCCAGCGACGACTTCACCCAGGGTTTGCGGGTCAGCCCAAGCCGGTTGGCATTGCGTGCCAGCAGACCGGCGGCGATGACGTTGCGCGGGTTGCTGGTATTGGTGCAGCTGGTGATGGCGGCGATGATCACGGCCCCATCCGGCATCAGCCCCGGGGTCTGTTCCCAGGCGCTGGCGATGCCTTTGGCGGCAAGGTCCGCGGTGGCAACGCGGGCATGGGGATTGGACGGCCCGGCCATGTTGCGCACGACACTGGAAAGATCGAAATGCAGCACGCGTTCGTACTCGGCGCTGCTCAGGGCATCGGCCCACAGCCCGGTTTCTCTGGCGTAGGTCTCGACCAGCCTGACCTGCGCCTCGTCACGACCGGTGAGCCTGAGGTAGTCGATGGTCTGCTGATCGATGGAGAACATCGCCGCGGTTGCGCCGTACTCCGGCGCCATGTTGGAAATGGTGGCGCGGTCGCCCAGGGTCAATGCATGGGCACCTTCCCCGTAGAACTCGAGGTAGGCCCCCACGACTTTCTGTTGACGCAGGTATTCGGTCAGCGCCAGCACCACGTCAGTGGCGGTAATGCCTGGCTGAGGGCGGCCGCTCAGTTCGACACCGATGATGTCCGGCAGGCGCATCCAGGAGGCGCGCCCGAGCATGACGTTCTCCGCTTCCAGCCCTCCGACGCCGATGGCGATCACGCCCAGCGCGTCGACGTGGGGCGTGTGACTGTCGGTGCCGACCAGCGTATCCGGGAACGCGACGCCATTGAGGGTCTGGATCACCGGCGACATCCGCTCCAGATTGATCTGGTGCATGATGCCGTTGCCCGGCGGGATCACCTCGACGTTCTTGAACGCCTGCTTGGTCCAGTTGATGAAGTGAAAACGGTCTTCGTTGCGACGGTCTTCGATCGCCCGGTTCTTGCTGAACGCATCCGGGTCATAACCGCCGCATTCGACCGCCAGCGAATGGTCGACGATCAACTGCACCGGCACCACTGGATTGACCTGGGCCGGGTCGCCACCCTTGTCGGCGATGGCGTCACGCAGCCCGGCGAGGTCCACCAGCGCGGTCTGACCGAGGATGTCGTGGCACACAACGCGCGCCGGAAACCAGGGAAAGTCCAGATCGCGACGACGTTCGATCAGTTGGCTGAGCGAGGCGTCGAGGGTCGCCGGGGCGCAGCGCCGCACCAGGTTTTCGGCAAGCACGCGGGAGGTGTAAGGCAATGTGGCGTAGGCGCCTGGCTTGATCGCATCGACCGCCTCGCGGGCGTCGAAAAAGTCGAGCGAGGTGCCGGGCAGCTGTTTGCGATATTCAGTGTTCATTGTCAGGACTCGGTCACGGTTTGTTTCAAAGGGCGGAAGCCTGATGCCGCCCTCTGTAGGGTCGAGGCAGGCGCTTGCACCATTCTCAGCGTTGTTCGATTGGCACGAACTTGCGCTGTTCGACGCCGATGTACTCGGCGCTGGGGCGGATGATGCGGTTGTTGGCACGCTGCTCGAACACGTGGGACGCCCAGCCGGTCAGGCGTGAGCAGACGAAAATCGGCGTGAACAGCTTGGTCGGGATGCCCATGAAGTGATAAGCCGAGGCGTGGTAGAAATCAGCGTTGGGGAACAGCTTCTTCTGCTCCCACATGGTCTTGTCGATGGCCTCGGAGACCGGAAACAGAACGGTGTCGCCCACTTCATCGGCAAGCTGCTTCGCCCAGCCCTTGATCACCTCGTTGCGCGGGTCGTTGTCCTTATAGATCGCGTGGCCGAAGCCCATGATCTTGTCCTTGCGCTCCAGCATCGCCAGCGTGCCTTGGGTCGCCTCCTCGGCAGACGAGAACTTCTCGATCATGTCCATCGCCGCTTCGTTCGCCCCGCCATGCAGCGGACCACGCAGCGTGCCGATGGCTGCGGTGATGCAGGAAAACAGGTCCGACAGCGTCGAAGCGCACACCCGCGCGGTGAACGTCGAGGCGTTGAATTCGTGCTCTGCGTACAGTATCAGCGAAACGTCCATGACCTTGCGGTGCAGTTCGCTCGGGCTCTTGTCCAGCAAGAGGTTAAGGAAGTGGCCGGCGATGGAGACCTCATCGGTGACGCAGTCGATGCGCTTGCCATCGTGACTGAAGCGATACCAGTAGCACATGATCGCCGGAAACGCGGCCAGCAGCCGGTCGGTCGCCTCGCGCTGCTGATCGAAGCCGGTTTCGGGCTCCAGCGTTCCCAGCATCGAGCAACCGGTGCGCATGACATCCATCGGGTGGGTATTGGCGGGAATGCGCTCCAGCACTTCCTTGAGTGCCTGAGGCAGATCGCGCAGGCCCTGCAGTTTTTTCAGATAACCGTCGAGCTCGGCGCGGGTCGGCAATTCACCGTACAGCAGCAGCCAGGCGACTTCCTCGAAACGCGCATCCGCGGCCAGCTCGCGAACGTCGTAGCCGCGATACGTCAGCCCGGCTCCGGCCTGACCCACGGTGGACAGGGCAGTCTGTCCGGCAACCTGGCCACGCAGGCCAGCGCCACTCAATACTTTTCCTTCAGCCATTGCTGTCTCCAGTCTTGTAGTTGTTCAGGGAATCGGCAATTCGGTGTTGATGATCACGGTCCCTTGCAGGCGTGAGCTTGCTCGCGCCTACAGAAACGGGACATACGTTCAGCCCTTCTTCTGCGCAAACAGTGCATCGAGCTTCTGCTCGAACGCGTGATAGTCGATGCGCTCATACAGCTCCATGCGGGTTTGCATGGTGTCGACGACATTCTTCTGCGTGCCGTCGCGACGGATCGCGTTGTAGACGTTTTCCGCGGCCTTGTTCATGGCCCGGAAAGCCGACAGCGGATAGAGCACCAGCGCCACTTCAGCCGACTTCAGCTCGTCGGTGGTGAACAGCGGCGTCGAACCGAATTCGGTGATGTTCGCCAGAATCGGCGCCTTGACCCGTGAGGCGAACAGTTTGTACATCTCAAGCTCGGTAATGGCTTCGGGGAAGACCATGTCGGCGCCCGCTTCGATGCATGCCGCAGCACGGTCCAGCGCCGACTCCAGCCCTTCAACGGCCAGCGCATCGGTACGCGCCATGATCACGAAGCTGTCGTCGGTGCGCGCATCCACGGCAGCCTTGATGCGATCGACCATCTCCTGCTGCGACACGATTTCCTTGCCGGGACGATGTCCGCAACGCTTGGCGCCGACCTGGTCCTCGATGTGCATCGCCGCCGCGCCGAATTTGATCATCGATTTCACCGTACGCGCGACGTTGAACGCCGACGCTCCGAAACCGGTGTCCACGTCCACCAGCAGGGGCAGATCACAGACGTCGGTGATCCGGCGCACATCGGTCAGCACGTCATCAAGCCCGGTGATTCCCAGGTCCGGCAACCCCAGCGAACCTGCAGCGACGCCGCCGCCGGACAGATAAATCGCCTTGAAGCCCGCGCGTTGGGCCAGCAGCGCATGATTGGCGTTGATCGCGCCAACCACTTGCAGCGGATGCTCGCTGGCGACGGCGTCACGGAAGCGTTGGCCGGGAGTCGTTCTTGAAGTCATTGTTCACCTCGGGCAGTAGCCGCTTGATAGTGCTGTTCGATGTTGCGTTTGGAGGCGCCGATATGGCGGCGCATCAACAGTTCAGCCAGCTCGCCGTCACGGTCGGCGATGGCGTCGAGAATGCGATGGTGTTCGGTGAATGCCTGTCGCGGACGATTGGGCGTCGTCGAGAACTGGATGCGGTACATCCGCACCAGCTGATACAACTCGCCGCACAGCATCTGCGTCAGGGTGCTGTTGCGTGCGCCCTGGATGATCCGGTAATGGAAGTCGAAATCCCCTTCCTGCTGGTAATAGCCGACACCGGCCTGAAACGCGCTGTCGCGTTCGTGGGTCTCCAGCACCCGACGCAGCTCGTCGACCTCCTCGGCGGTCATGCGCTGCGCAGCGAGTCGGCACGCCATGCCTTCGAGGGATTCGCGGATTTCGTAGAGCTCCACCAGTTCGGCATGGCTCAACGAAACAACGCGTGCGCCGACATGGGGAACACGCACCAGCAGGCGCTGCCCTTCCAGCCGGTGAATCGCTTCGCGCAATGGCCCGCGACTGATGCCGTAAGTGCGCGCCAGCTCAGGCTCGGAAATCTTGCTGCCCGGCGCAATGTCGCCCCTGACGATGGCCGCCTGAATGCGCCGGAAGACGTTCTCCGACAGCGTTTCCGTGTCCAGCGAAGATTCCGTGACGACCTCGAGCGCATCTGACATTGTCGACACCTTTTGAATGAATGGCGCCAAAGCTAGCGAATCAGCACCCTATCGTCAAAGTGATTTTATAGATTGTCGACAATCGTCTAATAACCACAGCATATGTCGTCCCTTCCTACCCATCTCGTCCGCAAGCCCCTTCACTGGCGCCATGAAACCATCATGCTAGAATGCCGACCGCACCGCCTGCCATTGCACGCAGCACACGACGTCAATGCAGGCCGCGGCCCTGAGCCCAATCAGAACCCCGAGCCGACGTTCAATCCGCTCCTCGTTTACCTTCATCGTGCCAGGACCTATGAGCCGTCACCCTCTTCTCTTCCTTTTATGCCTGTACCTGCCGGGTCTGAGCCTTGCCGCCGACAAGACCGTCTACGGCCTGAACGAGTACGCCGAGCTGGCCGACATCGACCTGCAAGTGGCCGCCAAACTGGACACTGGTGCAAAAACCGCCTCCCTCAGTGCCCGCGACATCAAGCGCTTCAAGCGCAACGGAGAATCGTGGGTGCGTTTTTATCTGGCCATCGACGACGCTCATGAGCACCCCATCGAGCGACCACTGGCGCGGGTCAGCAAGATCAAGCGCCGCGCCGGCGACATCGACCCCGATGACGAGAAGAAGTACACCTCAAGGCCGGTCATCAGCCTGGATGTGTGCATGGGCGCTGCTTTACGAAACATAGAAGTGAACTTGACCGACCGAAGTGCATTCCAATATCCGCTTTTGATTGGCGCCGACGCCCTCAGGCACTTCAATGCACTGGTCGACCCAAGCCTGAAATACGCAGCCGGCAAGCCTGCCTGCGTCACTGATGCTCAAACCGCAGAGTAACGACATGCGCTCTCTTACCCTCCATCTGAAAATCCTGATCGCGACCCTCGTGACACTGGGCATTGCGATCACGGCTTATCAGATATTGGTGCTCGGCATCCCGGTGACCGAAGACGAAACCGACGACCTCTGGAACATCGACGCCAAAGTCGAGTTCATCGCCAATCCCAAGGACTCCGTGAAAATCCAGATGTACGTGCCGCCACTGTCGCGCGACTACATCAGCCTCAACGAGAGCTTCATCTCCAATAATTACGGCGTGAACGTCAACCGCGCCGATGGCAACCGCAAGGTGACCTGGTCGGCCCGACGCGCCACCGGCAACCAGACGCTTTACTATCGCCTGGTGCTGACCAAGCGCTACAGCGGCGAAAAAGCCAAGGTCAAAGGGCCAATCTTTCGCGACAGCATCGCCGTCGAAGGGCCTGAGAAGATTGCCGCCGACGCCCTGCTCGCGCCGATCCGCCAGCATTCGGCCGACGTCGAAACCTTCGTCAGCGAAGCCATCAAGCGTGTCAACAATCTGAGTGACGACAACGTCAAGCTGCTGCTGGCAGGCGACACCTCGGTGCAGAACAAGGCGCGCATCACCGAAATCCTGCTGTCCATTGCCCACGTCCCGGTCGAGAAAGTCCACACAATCCGTCTGGTGGCGGATCAGCCGCAGACCCCGGAACTCTGGCTGCGCAGTTTCAATGGCAAGGACTGGCTGTATTTCAACCCGGAAACCGGCGAGGCCGGCCTGCCTCAGGACCGCCTGCTGTGGTGGATCGGCGACGACAACCTGATCACGGTGGAAGGCGGCAAGAAAGCCACGGTGAATTTCAGCCTGAACAACAGCGAAATGAACGCCATCCGGCTGGCCAAGCTGACCGACGAAAGCACTGACGCTGACTTCCTCGAATACTCGCTTTACGGCCTGCCCCTGCAGACTCAGCAGACCTTCATGATCATGGTCATGATCCCTATCGGCGTGCTGGTCATCCTGATTCTGCGCAACCTCATCGGCCTGCAGACGCTGGGCACCTTCACGCCGGTGCTGATCGCCCTGGCCTTTCGCGAAACCCAGCTGGGGTTCGGCATCGTCCTGTTCACCATCATCACCGCACTGGGCCTTTCGCTGCGTTCGTACCTGGAACACCTGAAGCTGCAGATGCTGCCCCGATTGTCGGTGGTGCTGACCTTCGTCGTCGTGCTGATCGCGGCCATCAGCCTGTTCAGCCACAAGCTGGGGCTCGAGCGCGGCCTGTCGGTGGCGCTGTTCCCGATGGTGATCCTGACCATGACCATCGAACGCCTGTCGATCACCTGGGAAGAGCGCGGCGGCGGCCACGCGATGAAAGTCGCCATCGGTACACTGTTCGCAGCGTCTCTGGCCCACATCATCATGAGCGTGCCGGAGTTCATCTATTTCGTCTTTACCTTCCCGGCCATCCTGCTGATTCTGGTGGGCTTCATGCTGGCAATGGGGCGTTATCGCGGCTATCGACTGACCGAGTTGATCCGCTTCAAGGCCTTTCTCAAGGAAGACGCCGAACGGGAAAACGTCAGATGATCGGCTGGTGGAAAACCTGGAAAGCACTGGAAGCCAAAGGGATCATGGGCATCAACCGGCGCAATGCCGACTACGTGCTCAAGTACAACAAGCGCAGCCTCTACCCCATCGTCGATGACAAGATCATCACCAAGGAGCGGGCGATCGCTGCGGGCATTCACGTGCCGGAGATGTACGGCATCATCTCTACCGAAAAGGAAATCGACAAGCTCGACGAGATCATCGGTGGTCGCAGCGACTTCGTGATCAAACCGGCGAAAGGCGCTGGCGGCGACGGCATTCTGGTCATCGCCGACCGCTTCGAAGAGCTTTTTCGTACGGTGTCCGGGCGCATCATCAGTCACGATGAAATCGAGCATCAGATCTCCAGCATTCTCACCGGCCTGTACTCGCTGGGGGGACACCGCGACCGAGCGCTGATCGAATACCGCGTCACCCCCGACCAGATCTTCAAAAGCATCAGCTACGAAGGCGTTCCGGACATTCGCGTCATCGTGCTGATGGGCTACCCGGTCATGGCCATGTTGCGCCTGCCCACCCGCCAGTCCGGCGGCAAGGCCAACCTGCACCAGGGCGCCATCGGTGTGGGCGTCGATCTGGCGACGGGCCTGACCCTGCGGGGGACCTGGCTGAACAACATCATCAGCAAGCACCCTGACACCACCAATGCGGTGGACGGCGTGCAACTGCCCAACTGGGACGGTTTCATGAAGCTTGCGGCGGAATGCTACGAGCTGTGCGGTCTGGGCTACATCGGGGTGGACATGGTGCTCGATCAGGAGCGCGGCCCCTTGATTCTCGAACTGAATGCCCGTCCGGGTCTGAACATTCAGATCGCCAACGACTGCGGCCTGACCCACCGCACCGTCGCTGTCGAGCAACGCCTGGAGCAACTGGCGGCTGAAGGTCGTCATGAAAGCCCCGAGCAACGCGTGAAGTTCGTTCAGGATCTGTTCGGGCACGTCTGAGGACAGTGCCCGGCAGGCGCCCTCCGCCTGCCGGGCGCCGACAAGCCCCTAGGACTGCAACCGCCGCAGGACTACAATTGCCCTCCGCGCACCACGACTGATCTGCCACACATGCAAACCTGTTCCTTATACCCGATCACTTATCAGGTCGATCCGACCGGTTATTTTGCGTTGATCCGGCATGCTCCCGGCGCCGTGCTGCTCGACAGCGGGCGCCCCGAGGCCGATCGCGGGCGCTTCGATATCCTCAGTGCCTGGCCGCTGGAGACGTTCGTGCCCACCGACGGTGAGAACGGTGACGCCTTTCTCCAGCGCCTGCGCACCGCACTGGCAGGCTTGGGAGACGCGGCGTTGCCAGACTCAAGCCCGCTGCCGTTCGCAGGTGGCCTGATCGGCTATCTCGCCTATGATTTTGGCCGTTTGCTCGAACCGCTTCCGGCGCTCGCCAGCGATGACCTGCATCTGCCAGGCGCCCGGCTCGGTCTTTACCCGTGGGCGCTGATAAGCGATCACCAGACGCGCACCAGCCAGTTGGTTTTCCATCCGGCTCTCGATGCCGCCGAGCGCCAGCGACTGATCGGCCTGTTTACCGGCCCTGCAGCTGAACACGATGCTTCATTCAAGCTGAGCGCCCCGTTTGCGGCCGATATCGACGCCGATCAGTATCGTCGTGCCATCGAGCGCATTCACGCCTACATTCAGGCGGGCGACTGTTATCAGGTGAATTTCGCGCAACGCTTCCGGGCCGCGTACCAGGGCGATCCCTGGTCGGCCTACGGCGCTCTGCGCAAGGCCTGCCCGACGCCATTCGCCGGTTACCTCGCGTTGCCGGAGGGCAATGCGGTGCTGAGCCTGTCGCCCGAACGCTTCGTCAGGGTCAGCCAGCGTCAGGTCGAAACGCGCCCCATCAAGGGCACGCGGCCACGGGGCCGGGACGCCGCCGAAGATGCCGCTTACGCGCAAGAGCTGCTGCGCAGCCCGAAAGACCGTGCGGAAAACCTGATGATCGTCGATCTGCTGCGTAACGATCTGGGCCGCAGTTGCCGCATTGGCTCGGTGAAAGTACCGGAGTTGTTCAGCCTGGAAACCTACCCCAACGTGCACCATCTGGTCAGCGCCGTGACGGGCGAACTGGCCGATGCCCACGACGCGCTGGACCTGATCGCAGGCAGCTTTCCGGGAGGCTCGATCACCGGCGCGCCGAAAATCCGGTCAATGCAGATCATCGATGAACTGGAGCCCACCCGCCGCGCGCTGTACTGCGGCTCACTGCTGTACCTGGACGTGCGCGGCGAGATGGACAGCTCGATCGCCATCCGCAGCCTGCTGGCTCAAGACGGTCAGATCGCCTGCTGGGGTGGCGGCGGCATCGTGGCCGACTCGCAGTGGGAAGCCGAATACCAGGAATCCATGACCAAGGTCCGGGTGCTGCTGAAGACGCTGGAAGCCCTGTAACCGATTGGCCAGGCGCTGCGACCCGCAGCGCCTTGATCCACCCTTTCTGCTCACCGAAGCCCTCCTGAAGAGGACGCCAGAATCGTCAAAGCCTCCGCCTTGACGTCTGGCATCCTCATTTCTCATTCTAAAAATATGCTTAAACGGACTTGGACGTCCTGACTTTCCTGCATATAGGATCCTCCCAATATTCATTTATTGAATAATCATCAACCCTCGTCATGACCTTGACGAGACTTTGGGATGGATCTTCCTTATGTGGCGAAACGTGCTGGTCCGATTGGGCAGCAGCCTGCTGGTGCTCTGGTTGAGCGTCAGCGCCGCCTTCGTGGCGCTTCACTCTTTGCCCGGCAAGATTGCCGACATCCTCGCTGGCGACAATGAATACCCCGGCTTGCGCGAGGCCATCGCGGCTGAATGGGGGCTCGACAAGTCCCTGCCCGAGCAATATCTGGATTTCATCGCGCGCCTGTTGCACGGCGACCTGGGCACGTCTTACGTCATGCGTCAGTCAGTGAGCAGTGTGCTGCACTCGCAACTCTGGCCGACGGTGCAGCTGGCGGTGGCCGCCGGGGTCATCGCGACGCTGTTCGCGGTCGGCGTGGCGCTGCTGACGGCCGGACGCAGCGCTGTGGGCAGACGAGTCGCTTCGCTGCTGGAGCTCGTGCTCACCTCCACCCCGGTGTTCTGGATCGGCATTCTGCTGCTGATGGCGTTCTCCTTCCACTGGCGATTCTTTCCAGTCTCTGGAGCCAATGGCTTCAATGCGCTGGTACTCCCGGCGATCACGCTGGCGCTGCCCACCGCCGGCATTCTCGCGCAGGTGCTGCGAGAGGCCATGGAAAAAGCACTGGAGCAGCCGTTCGTCACGACCGTTCGAGCGCGGGGCCTGAGCGAAACCCAAGTGCGCACCGGTCATGTATTACGCCACGCATTGCTACCCGTCGTCACCCTCGGCGGCTGGTTGATCGGCGGACTGTTGGGCGGCGCCGTGATCACCGAAAAGGTCTTTGGCCGCCCGGGACTTGGGACCATCACGCTCAACGCGATCACCAGCCAGGACGTGCCGGTGGTGCTGGCCGTGGTGCTGCTGGCCGCGTTCATTTATGTGGTGATTTCGACCCTGCTGGACGTCGCCTACCTGTTCATTGACCCGAGGCTGAGAACCCAATGACCCTGCCTTCCTCAACGCTGGCCGCTGCTGCCGATGCGGTGCTCGACAACCGTGTCGCCGCGCGCCACTTCAACCGCCTTCCCCTGAGCATCACCGTGAGTGGCCTGTTCCTGCTGGTTCTGGCGGTAGTGCTGGCGGTGCCCTTCTGGATCACTCATTACGATCCGCTGGCCGGCGATGTCAGCGTCGGCTTGCAAGCACCGAGTACGGCTCACTGGTTCGGTACCGATCGGCTGGGCCGGGACGTGTTCGCCCGCGTGGTCTACGGCGCGCGCTATTCCCTGTTGATCGGGTTGTCGGGCATGCTCATCAGCCTCGTCATCGGCACCCTGCTGGGCCTGGTGGCGGGCATGAAAAATCGCTGGCTGGACGAGGTTGCCTCGCGCCTGTTCGATGTGCTTTCGGCGTTTCCGAGCGTTTTGCTGGCGCTGTTGGTGATCGCGCTGATCGGCCCGGGACTGATGAACGTGGCGGTGGCCATCGGCATCGCCGGCATTCCTAAATTCGGCCGGCTGGTGCGCAGCCAGACCCTGCTGGTGCGCGAGGCGGATTACGTGCGTCACGCCGTGCTCTACGGCCGTTCCCGCCTGCAGACGTTCGTCACCCATTTGCTGCCCAACGTGCTGATGGCGATTCCCATCGTGGCGACCATCGACATCGGCAGTTCGATCATGGCGGTGTCAGGCCTGAGCTTTCTGGGGCTGGGCCCGCAGCCGCCGACACCGGAATGGGGCGTGATGCTCGCCGAGGGCCGGGATGTGCTGCGTGTGGCCTGGTGGCCGAGCGTGTTTCCCGGTCTTGCCATCACCCTGACCGTGATCAGCTTTACCGTGCTGGGCAGCTACTGCCAGCGCCGCTTCGAAGGGAGGCAGCCAGCATGAGCGCACGAGTGGAGAGTGAACCGGGCGCTCCTTTGGTCGACGTCGAGGACCTGCGTATCAGCTTCGCCGATGTCAATCACGGCGCGCCGCTGGTACGCGGCCTGAACCTGCGGATTCATCCGGGCGAATGCGTGGCGCTGGTTGGCGAGTCCGGCTCCGGCAAAAGCCTCACGGCGCGCAGTTTACTGGGGTTGGCGGGCGAACATGCTCAGGTTCAGGCCAGGCGTCTGCAGATCGACGGCCGTGACGCCTTGCGCTTCAACCTTCAGGACTGGCGACAGCTTCGGGGCCGCTTTGCCGGCCTCGTCATGCAGGACGCGCTGGTGTCGCTTGACCCGCTGCGTACCATCGGGCAGGAAACCGGCGAAGTGCTGCGCACCCATCGAATGCTGAATGACGCGGCGCGCGGGCAGCAGGTGCTCGATACCTTGCGCCAGGTCGGAATTCCCGATCCGCAGTGGCGCAGCACTCAGTTCGCCCATCAATTGTCCGGCGGCCTGCGTCAGCGAGCCTTGATTGCGGCCGCCATCGCCGCCGGTCCACGGCTGATCATCGCGGATGAACCCACCACGGCGCTGGACGTCAGCGTGCAACGGCAGGTGATCGCCGTGCTGGCCGAGCGTGTCGCTCAGGGGGCCGGGCTGCTGATCATCAGTCACGACCTCAACCTGGTGGCGCAGATCGCCGACCGGGTGCACGTGATGCACAACGGCGAGGTGGTGGATTCCGGCAGCGTGCAGCAGGTGCTGACGCAACCGCGCCATGCTTACACCCGTCAATTGCTGGCCGCCAGTCCCGGCGCAGCGTCTCGTGGTACCCGCCTGAGTTCGGCACGGGTGCGACCCGGTGCCCGGGAGCAGGACCCGCTGGTGATCGAGCGCGATCCGCTGCCGTCGCGCCTGCCCGCCGAGCCCCGGGAAGTGCTGCGGGTGGAAGGCATCGGCAAGTCCTATCGACGTCGCGGCTTCGGCCGGCAGGGTCAGGCGTTTACGGCGCTGCACAGCGCATCGTTCACGCTGAACGCGGGCGAGGTGCTGGGTATCGTCGGCGAGTCAGGCTCCGGGAAAACCACGTGCGCCAATATCGTCCTCGGCCTGTTGGCGCCCGACAGCGGCAGCGTGCATCTGCTCGGTCAACGCTGGAGTCATGTGCCGGAAGCGCAACGCCGGCCTCTGCGCCGGCAGATGCAATACATTCCGCAGGATCCGCTTAGCTCGTTCGATCCGCGCTACACCGTGGCGCAGATCATCGCCGAAAACCTGCTGCCCGGCGGTGACGACCGCCAGCAAGCCAGCGCATTGCTGACACAGGTCGGGCTCAATGCCGACTTCCTCGATCGTCACCCACGCTCCTTGTCGGGCGGCCAACGGCAGCGCATTGCAATCGCCCGCGCCCTGGCCGCCGAACCTGCGCTGATCATCTGTGACGAACCGGTTTCCGCGCTCGACGTGTACGTGCAGGCGCAAGTACTGGACCTGATTGGCGAACTGCAGGCCAGCCGCGGCATTGCTCTGCTGTTCATTTCCCATGATCTGGAGGTGATTCGCCACATCTGCGACCGGGTCCTTGTGTTTCATCAGGGCCAACTGGTGGAGCAAGGCCCGGTCGGCCCGCTGTTCGAAGCACCCACTCATCCCTACACCCGGCAACTACTGAGCGCGCACCCCGCCGCTTGATAAGGACACCATGAAAGCTCACCGTTCCCTGCTCTGCCTGGCCATCGTGGCCGCCCCGCTGCTGTGCGCCTGCGACAACAACGCCTCACCGCCGGCCACGGCCGCCAGCAACGGCGCCAGCCAGAAGCCGTCGCTGCAACCGCGCAGTGGCGGCGAGGTGACGTTCGGCGTGACCACCGAACCCGCCTGCTTCGACCCTCACAACTCTTCTCAGCAAAACGCCTTTCTGGTGATTCGCAATTACGTCGACTCACTGATCGGCAAACAGGCGGACGGCAGCTTCGCCCCGTGGCTCGCGAAAAGCTGGAGCGTCTCGCCCGATGGCCGCGAGTACACCTTTGTCCTGCGCGATGACGTGACCTTCACCGACGGAACACCCTTCGACGGCGCCGCGGTCAAGGCCAACCTGGACTACACCAAAGATCCGGCGCACACCGCCAACGCCGCGGCGTTCCTGGAATATTACGATCGCACCGAAGTGATCGATCCGCATCAGGTGCGCATCGTATTGAGCAAGCCTGACTCGGCCATGCTCGAATCATTGTCCAGCGTCAAACTGGGCTTTCTGTCACCCAAGACCCTCGCGGCCGGAGGCGATCTTTGCCAGGGCGGGCCGAACCTGGTCGGCACCGGGCCATTCATCTTCAACCAGTACAACCGGGGCCAGTCGGCACGGTTCGTGAAAAACCCCGATTACCACTGGCCACCGGCGTATGCCGCGCATCAAGGACCGGCGTACCTGGACGCCGTCACGTATCGCTTCCTGCCCGAGTACGCCGTACGGGCCGGGGCATTGAGTTCGGGGCAAGTGGACCTCATCGAAGGCGTGCAGCCCACCGATCGTGCGCTGTTCGAGCATGCCGAGGGCTTCCAGTTCCTGACCGGTCCGTCGGCGGAAACCTCATTCACGCTCAACCTCAATTACCGCCAGGCGCCCACCGATGACGTGCGGGTGCGCCGCGCCCTGCGTGACGGCTTCGATCTGGCGGCCATCGTCAACAACATCTACCTGGGCACCGTGCCGCGCGCGTGGTCGAACATCGGCCCGGACAACACCGGTTACAACAAGGCCCTGGTCAACACCTGGGGCAACGACGTCCCCGGTGCCAACAAGCTGCTCGACGAAGCCGGCTGGACCGGCCGCGATGCTGAAGGCTATCGCACCCGGGACGGCCAGCGCTTGCGCGTCGAGGTGGGCTATCCGCAGACCTACGTGCGTGACAACCGTGACCTGCTGATCCAGCAGATACAGGCCGCCGTGCGCAAGAACCTGGGGCTGGATCTGGATCTGCGCCTGATCAGCACCGGCGAATGGGTCAAGTCCACGGCCGACGGTTCGTGGCACATCTATCCCAACACCCTCAACCCATCCGACACGGCGCTGTCGCTGCGTGATGTGCTTGGCGCCACCGGTTTTCTGTACCGCAGCGTGGCTCAGCCCGATGAACAGATCACCGGGCTGATCAATCAGGCGCGCGCCACTTCGGACCTCAAGCAGCGTCAACCGATACTGGATCAGATCCAGCAGCGCGCCGTCGATCAGGCGTTTCTCATTCCGCTGTTCGCGCCCAACTATCAACTGGCGGCGCGAGACACGTTGCATGGTCTGAGTTTCGAAGTGCAACTGGATGCACCGTCAAACTTGTATGACGTCTGGAGCGAGGACATAAAAAAATAGCTGAGTGACGCAGGAACGGGGGCTGCCGGGCAGTCACCCGTTCCGTGTGCACGGGCAGATTACGCAGCGGCCAGGCATGCTTTCTTGGCGTGGCGAGCAGCGGGCGAACGCAGGTTTCAGGCAAAGGGCGGAAGGTTTTTGTTACCATCTGCGCCATTACGAGCGCTTAAGCGCCGCCCATGATTAGGAAGCCGCCTGATGAGCCACCCTTTCGACGTCGACGCCATTGCCGCGACCTACGCCAACAAGTCCGCGCAGGACATTCTCAAATTCGCCTTCCAGCACTTCGGTGATGAGCTGTGGATTTCCTTCAGCGGCGCCGAAGACGTCGTGCTGGTGGACATGGCCTGGAAGCTCAACAAGAACGTCAGAGTCTTCAGCCTGGACACCGGACGTCTGCATCCGGAGACCTACCGCTTCATCGATCAAGTCCGCGAGCAATACAACATCGCCATCGACATCGTCTCCCCGGACCGGGAAAAGCTCGAGCCGTTCGTCAAGGAAAAGGGCCTGTTCAGTTTTTACCGGGACGGCCATGGCGAATGCTGCGGCGTGCGCAAGATCGAACCGCTGCGTCGCAAGCTCGGCAGCGTCAAGGCCTGGGCCACCGGTCAGCGCCGCGACCAGAGCCCGAGCACCCGCAACAACGTCGCAGCGGTGGAGATCGACAGCGCGTTTTCGACGCCCGAGCGCACGCTGTATAAATTCAATCCGCTGGCACAGATGAGCAGCGCAGACGTGTGGAACTACATCCGCATGCTGGAGTTGCCTTACAACAGCCTGCACGAGCGCGGCTTTATCAGCATCGGCTGTGAGCCCTGCACCCGCCCGGTTCTGCCGAATCAGCACGAGCGCGAAGGTCGCTGGTGGTGGGAAGAAGCCACGCAGAAGGAATGCGGGCTGCACGCCGGGAACCTGATTACGAAGTCCTGAGCCGACACAGACCTGATACCGAAGCGCGCTGGCCCGCGATTGCGCTGCAACGGTCACACTCAGGTGACTGACAGTCAGCGATCGCGGGCCAGCGCGCTCATGCAGGTTTTGCGTCTGCCGGCTGTCAATGCTCCGGCAGCACGACCCCTTCGAACAGCTCTTCGAGTTCCTGCTTGTTGTGGCATTGGATGGCCTTGGCCATGACCTCACGGGTCAGGTGCGGGGCGAATTTCTCGATGAAATCGCACATGAACCCGCGCAGGAACGTGCCACGACGGAAGCCGATCTTGGTGATGCTGGCCTCGAACAGCTCGCTGGCGTCGAGGACGACCAGGTCGCTGTCGAGTTTGGGGTCAACGGCCATTTTCGCGACGATACCCACGCCCAGCCCCAGTCGAACGTAGGTCTTGATGACGTCGGCGTCGGCCGCGGTGAACACCACTTTCGGCGTCAGGCCGCGATGGCTGAACGCTTCGTCGAGCTTGGAGCGACCGGTAAAACCGAACACGTAGGTCACGATCGGGTATTCGGCGAGGATTTCCAGCGTCAGCTTCGGCACCTTGGTCAGCGGATGTCCCTGAGGCACGACCACGCAGCGGTTCCACGTGTAGCACGGCATCATGACCAGATCGCCGAACAGCTCCAGCGCTTCGGTCGCGATGGCGAAATCCACCGTGCCGTCTGCGGCCATTTCGGCAATCTGCATGGGCGAGCCCTGGTGCATGTGCAGCGCCACATCGGGGTATTGCTTGATGAAATTGCTGATCACCGGCGGCAGCGCGTAGCGTGCCTGAGTGTGCGTCGTGGCGATGGACAGCGTGCCCTTCTTCTCGTTGGAGAACTCTTGCGCAATCTGCTTGATGCTTTCGACTTTGCGCAGGATTTCCCCTGCGGTGGTGATGATCCGTTCCCCGGCTGGCGTCACACGCGTGAGGTGCTTGCCACTGCGGGCGAAAACCTCGACACCCAGCTCGTCTTCGAGCAACCGGATCTGCTTGCTGATACCTGGCTGCGAGGTATACAGGCTCTGCGCCGTTGCTGAAACGTTGAGGTCGTGGTGCGCCACTTCCCAGATGTAGCGCAATTGTTGAAGCTTCATATGTATCCCTCAAAGCCGGAAGACGCCACGGGCATCAGCAACGGTATATAACTGGATTAATGGTCAGGAAGACAAAGCTAGAACTTTTTATCACTTTTGAACGGTAATGGCACGCTGCTTTTTTCAGCAGGCGACGTTTTGCTCCCCCACGCTCATGCGCCAGAACGGCTTTGTACCATCGGAACCATGTACACCGGCACTTCGGACAGCTGCAGCACCCGCGCCGCCGTGCGGCCTATCGGCGTATCCCCCTGGGCGCCGTGGCTGTGGCTGCCGACAATCAGCAGATCGACGCGCATTCTGCGCGCCTGTTCGAGTATCACATTGGATGGATCGCCCTGAACCACGCGCAGACTGCAGATCAGCTCGAGATCCTTGTTGTCCTTGCCCATTTCCTCGCGAAAGCTGCGCAGCACCCGGGACTCGATGCCATCGATGACGGTATTGATGCCTTCGTTCTGCAACTCCCTGAGCACGTCCTCGGCCAGATAGCTCTGCAAGACGGACTCGGCGAACAGGCCCATGGGCTCGACCACGTGAATGACGTGCAGCTCTGCCTTGAAATTCCTCGACAGTTCCAGCGCATGTTGCAGCACGTAAGGCGCATAAAGACCGAGGTCCGTGGCGTACAGCATCGAGCGGATCATGTGACCTCCAGGCAGCCATCACAGGCGCAGTCACGATTGAGCGTAGCAGCGAGACGACGAATCGGCCGGTCTGATACAGCTTTCGGGTCTAAAGGTTCAAGGTTTTAGCTCATTGCTGATGCCGTGAGGCACATGCCCGGTGGCAACCACTTCGCGGGCCTTTTCGCAGTGCCCGGGCTGATCGTCGAAAAACACGTCCGCCGCGAATGCTTCCAGAAAGGCCGACTTTTCGAGCCCGCCCAGAAAGAGCGACTCATCCAGACGGATGTCCCATTCGCGCAGGGTGCGGATCACCCGCTCATGGGCCGGTGCTGACCGGGCCGTGACCAGCGCCGTGCGAATCGGGCAAGACTCTTCGGGAAATTCCCTCTGCAGCAGGTTCAAGGCGGCCAGAAACGGTTTGAACGGTCCGCCGGGCAATGGCTGGCGCGCAGCTTCGCGCTCGCTCGCCTGAAAGGCCTCCAGGCCGCCGGACTGGTAGATCCGCTCCGACTCATCGGAAAACAGCACCGCGTCGCCGTCGAACGCGATGCGCAGCTCGGCGCTGGCGGCCCGTCGCGCCCCGCCCGAGAGAATGGTCGCCGCCGCAAACCCGGCATCCAGCGCGCTGCGCACGTCCTCGGCGTGGGTCGAGAGAAACAGATGGCTGCCGAACGCCGCCAGATAAGGGAAAGGGCTGCGCCCGCCGACGAACGCGGCGCGCGAAATATCCAGGCCGTAATGCTGAATCGAATTGAATACGCGAAGCCCGGTGTCGGCACTGTTGCGCGACACCAAAATCACTTCGACGCGGGACTGACGAAGGCTGGCATTGAGGCTCAGCAGCTTTTCCACCAGCAGATACGCGTCGCCCGGCTCCAGCACTTCGTCTTCGTGATCGATCTGGTACTGCCGATAGGCTGCGACGCCGTCAGCCATGTAAACGGCATGGCTTTCCCGAAGGTCGAACAACGCGCGAGAAGAAATGGCCAGCACCAATTTCCCGCCAGCGGTTTTCATGCTCAAATCATTGGCCATCGGTATCTCCCTTCAACGACAGAGTTCAACGACAGAGTTGCCCTGCCTCTATTGCGCCGTGCGCTCAACGATTGCTGCGGTCGAGAAACGCCAGCGCGTGATACAGCGCCCGGATCTTCGGCATGTCGCAACCCGCCGCCAGCGCTGCGGCCAGTGGTCTGGCGTAGATCGCTTCCAGCTCCAGCGCGCGTTTTTCGACGTAGTCGTGGTACATGCTCGGTCGATAATCCGGCATCTGCCCGGTCACGCTGAACAACTGTTGCGCATATCCCGGCGGCAGCGAATGCCCGCAAGCCTCGGCGCCCTGAACCACTTCGGCCATCAAACCTTGAATCAGTTCACGACTGTCGGGATCGGCCATCAATGGCGTGGTGCTCGCCTTCAACAGCACCGACAGGCCGTTGTAAGGCACGTTCCACACCAGTTTCTGCCAACGGGCCTTGTCGAGGTTGTCCATCGCCATCGACTCGATGCCCGCGGCATGGAACAACGCCGCGCCCTGCTCCACCCGACGCAGGCTTGCCGCAGCGTCTTCGGCCGGGCCGCTGTGATAGCCGATGTTCACGGCGCCGAACGCTTGATGAACGATCTCGCCCGGGCCGCTGCGGTGGACGCAGATAAAGCACAGCCCGCCCAATAGATGAAGCGAATCCGGCAGCAGCCCCCGCAGATCGTCCTCCACGCCAAGGCCGTTCTGCAGCAGCAAGACGTTGGCGCCGGGCGCAGCCGCCTGGACAATCGCAGGGGCGACGCCGTCATTTCCGGTGGTCTTGGCTCCCACCAGCAGCCAGTCGCAAGGCGGCATGTCCGCAGCGCTTGCGTACGCCTGAACATTCTCCAGCGTCAGCAGGCCATGCACCTGACTGTCCAGGCGCAGGCCGTTCTGCGAGACGGCGCTGAACTCGCTGCGCAGCAGGAAGTGCACGTCATAGCCGGCGCGCGCCAGCATCAGGCCATAGAAACCGCCGATGGCGCCGGTGCCGATGATGCCGATACGGGGTTGGGTGGTGCTTTCGTTCATGGACGCCCCTTATGGTAATTCGTCAGATTCGCCGGACAGCGCCTGATCAAGGCCGCGGATGATCGCGTCGACAGCGATCTGCGTGCGCAACGCGCCGTAGAACTCGCCGTCACGCACAACAAACATCGCCGGCAGATGAAACACGCCATAGCGCTGTACCGCACCGCCATTTTCTTCGGCGTCGATCCAGGCTATTCGCTCGATGGGAAGATTCAGCCCGGGAAGATGATGCCGCGCCCAACGGCAGCTGGCACAGCCGATGCTGGTGAAAATCAGCAGCGACGTCCCCGGCAATGACAACAGCTGCCGATCGACGTCGAAGTCTGTCAGTTGCAATTGATCCACGTGATTCCCCCGTTTCAGGCTGCACACTATATCGCTGCCGGAGGCCGGCTTTGCAAATTCCGCTCATTCGCGGCCGCCAGTTGCCCGGTGCGCCCTGCAAAGCCGTGTTTGTTGGTCGAAAGCGGCCATTACCCATTGTCGAAGTACCGGCTAACGCGCTAAGGTTCCGCTCCCCCGTTGCGCTCAATAATGCTCGGCTCCGCCGCACGGGGACGCTGGCGGCCAGCATCCGTGACCTGATGAGTAACACGATGGCTGATTTACCGATTGACGACCTCAACGTTGCCTCCAACGAGACACTGATCACTCCGGATCAGCTCAAACGCGAAATTCCCCTCACTGCAGCCGCGCAAGCCACTGTCAGCAAGGGCCGCGAAGTCATCCGCGACATTCTCGATGGCAAGGATCACCGCCTGTTCATCGTGATCGGGCCTTGCTCGATCCACGACATCAAGGCCGCCCACGAATACGCCGACCGCCTCAAAGCGCTGGCGGCGGAGGTGTCCGACACGCTGTATCTGGTCATGCGTGTGTATTTCGAAAAGCCACGCACCACCGTTGGCTGGAAAGGCCTGATCAACGACCCGTACCTGGACGACTCTTTCAAGATTCAGGACGGTCTGCACATCGGTCGTCAGCTGCTGCTGGATCTGGCCGAAAAAGGCCTGCCGACCGCCACCGAAGCACTCGACCCGATCTCCCCGCAGTATTTGCAGGATCTGATCAGCTGGTCGGCCATCGGTGCGCGCACCACCGAATCCCAGACCCACCGTGAAATGGCTTCGGGCCTGTCCTCCGCCGTCGGCTTCAAGAACGGCACCGATGGCGGCCTGACCGTCGCGATCAACGCCCTGCAGTCGGTTTCCAATCCGCACCGTTTCCTGGGCATCAACCAGGAAGGTGGCGTGTCCATCGTCACCACCAAGGGCAACGCCTACGGCCACGTCGTGCTGCGCGGCGGTAATGGCAAGCCGAACTACGACTCGGTGAGCGTCGCCCTGTGCGAGCAGGCGCTGGACAAGGCGAAGATCAAGGCCAATATCATGGTCGATTGCAGCCACGCCAACTCCAACAAGGATCCGGCGCTGCAGCCACTGGTCATGGAAAACGTCGCCAACCAGATTCTCGAAGGCAACCAGTCGATTATCGGCCTGATGGTCGAAAGCCACCTGAACTGGGGCTGCCAGGCCATTCCCAAGGACCTGGCCGACCTGCAATACGGCGTGTCGATCACCGATGCCTGCATCGACTGGGACAGCACCGAGAAAACCTTGCGCAGCATGCACGCCAAGCTCAAGGACGTCCTGCCCAAGCGCCAGCGCGGCTGATCCGGACGCCAGAAACGACAACGCCGAGCAAATGCTCGGCGTTTTTCATTCAGTCTCAGGTCAGATCTTCGCGGCCTGACGCTGATTGCGCTCCATGTAACGTTCCACATACGAGCACGACGGGATCACGGTGTAGCCCATGCTGTCCGCATAATCGAGCGCCACTTCGGTCAGTGCCGCTGCAATACCGCGTCCACGCAATGCATTAGGGACGAAGGTGCGGTAGATATCCAGGGTCTGTTTCCCCAGGTCCATATACGTCAGATAGGCACGATGACCGTCAATGTTCACCTCGAACTGGTGACCGGTCTCGTCATGGTGGATGGACAACGCCTCGCTCATCACTACTCCTCGCGGGTCTTGGATTTTGACCCCTACCTTACCGATGTTTGTCCGGCGAAGGAACCTCTACGCCACCCTGTGCCTGTTTGGACACCGAGAAGAGCTTTGCTGTTCTCAAACAAATGAGCACCTGCAAATAGTAGGCACCATTGTCGAATCTGCTCAAGGGAATCAACAGCAAAATGCGCTGCCGCACATCTGACCGCTCTTTCGGTTGAACCTGACGTCGCCGACGAATGTCCATTGAGACGCCCTGCTCACGGCAAAGTCACTTTAAACTCAGTCAAGGATGCGCCTGTAACGATCATCGTCTATACAAAAAAGGTCGCCTGCGATTCGATGTAATCCCTTTCGGGATTTGATCAGGCACTGCGGACCGACTTCGGCAACCATGGGCACATTAAGCGTCATCGACTGCGCCCGAATCCCTGACAGGCGACTGCGCCTGACAGCGATGGTTTTTTTCCGATAAAAAACGTGAGGAGTTGCTCGGAACACTTTCAAAGCAAAGAATTTTATGCAGTTCTTGCGTTGGGTCCGTTTACTTACTACAAACAATGGGTACTATGTACGCCGGTCATTTTCTCACTTTCGAGAGATGACTAACTTGATAGAAGTCCTTTAAGGGGAACACGATGAACAACGTTCTGAAATTCTCTGCTCTGGCCCTGGCCGCAGTTCTGGCTACCGGTTGCAGCAGCGCATCCAAAGAAACCGAAGCTCGTCTGACTGCTACTGAAGACGCAGCCGCTCGTTCACAAGCTCGTGCTGATGAAGCCTATCGTAAGGCTGATGAAGCTCTGGCTGCTGCTCAGAAAGCTCAGCAGACTGCTGACGAAGCCAACGAGCGCGCTCTGCGCATGTTGGACAAGGCAAGCCGCAAGTAATAGTCCCCTCGGGATTATTAAAAAGCCGACCCGGTTACGGGTCGGCTTTTTTATTGCCTGCATGACGCGTTCAGGCATCAAAAAACCCGACCACCCTGCTCCGCGGCGGAGCCTGATGGCCGGGTCTCGCGCGCGGCGTCGTTACTGCAGGGTCACTGGCGCGTTGCTGACCACCGGAGCCGGCGTGCCGGGCACGGCGATTTCCACCGGCATGCCGTCTTCGGCGGCGACCACGTCACGCACCTCATCCCAGTTGATGCGCAGGTTATTGGCCAGGTCTTCACGCTTGAGCAGCGCATTGATGACGGCAGTGTGCTTGTCGACCACCGAAGGGTTGCCGCTTTCGTCCAGCGGCGTGTGCGCTTCGAGATAGACCTTGCCGCCGCTGATGCCGAACTTGTACGGCTCGTTCATGATCCGCACCGTGGTGCCCACCGGCACCATGTCCGCCATTTCCAGCACGTTGTTGTTGTACATGCGGAAACAGCCGTGGCTGGTGCGCATGCCGATGCCGAACTTCTTGTTGGAGCCGTGAATCAGGTAGCCCGGCAGGCCGAGGCCGAATTTGAACGGCCCCAGCGGGTTGTCCGGACCTGCCGGCACAACGTTGGGCAGGATGTCGCCGTCTGCGGCGTGCTCGGCCTTGACTGACGCGGGTGGCGTCCAGGTCGGGTTTGGCGTCTTGGCCGTGACCTTGGTGGTGGACACCGGTGAACCCCAGCCCTCGCGGCCGATACCCAGCGGGAACGTGTACACCACGTTCTGTCCTTTCGGGTAGTAATACAGACGGTACTCGGCGAGGTTGATGACTATGCCCTCGCGCGGGCCCGGCGGCAGGATGAAACGCGTCGGCAGGACCACCTGAGTACCGGCGCCCGGCAGCCAGGCATCGACACCCGGGTTGGCCGCGATCATTTCCAGATAACCCAGATCGTAACGGGTGCCCAGATCGGCGAAGGTGTCTTCGTAGCGGGCGGTCACGGTCTGGACTTGCCCGATGATGTCCTCGCCCGGCGGCGGCAGCGGGAATTCCAAAGCAGAAACAGGGCCGGCCGCACACAGTGCAGCAAGCGACAGACAGCGGGCGAAAGCTGGAATGCGCGACAACATCCGGGAATCCTTGGGTAAACGGGAGGCTTGAATGAGCGCGATTGTACACGCACGCCAACGGCTTCGGGAGTGGGCGCGACGGCTTACACGCCCGCTTCGAGCTCAGGCCAGATGGGGTGCATGCCACGTCGCTGCGCATCGATGATCGCGCGGCACAGCGGACAAAGGCGCTCGTCCTGGTAGATCGCCTGCTCGACCCCTGACCAGCGTGGCTGAGCGGGCAACAGCGTGCCGCACAGCGTACGGTCGGCGGAACCTGCCAGTTCCAGCTGCCGCGCGACCAGATGCACAAGCACTTCCTGGCAGGCGAACAGGTCAAGCTGCTCGTCAGGCTCGATCAGTTGATAGGCATAAAGTGACCAGGCGGGACGGCGCGGCATCGGGGGCTCCAGTTCGGGGGCGCCACATTAGCCGAAAGCCCCCGTCCAGAAAAGGCCTGCAGCCCTTTAAAGTAGCGGTTTTAGCTGCGGCCAGACGTTTTCGAGCAATTTGCCCTGAGCGTTGGCCGCCGGATGCAGACCATCGGCCTGGGTGTACTCGGGATGGCCGCCTACGCCTTCCAGCATGAACGGCACCAGCGCGACCTTCTTCTCGGCCGCAAGGTCGGCGTATACCTGCTTGAACGCATCGGTATAGCGGGCGCCGTAATTGGGTGGAATCTGCATGCCCAGCAACAGCACTTTCGCGCCGGCGGCCCGCGAGCTGTCGATCATCGATGCAAGATTTTGTTTCAATTGCGCCGGCGGTTGGCCGCGCAGGCCGTCATTGCCGCCCAGTTCGAGGATCACCAGGTCCGGTTTATGCGCTGCAAGCAGCGCCGGCAGCCGCGCCTGGCCGCCGGCACTGGTGTCGCCGCTGACCGACGCATTGACGACCTTGTCCTTGTAACCTTGATCCGCCAGGCGCTGCTCCAGCAGACTGACCCACCCCAGGCGGGTATCCAGGCCGAAAGCGGCGCTGATACTATCGCCAACGATCAGCACCGTGCCTGCCATGGCTCCTTGAGACAACAGCAGCAAACCCAGGCCAGCACTTAAAAACCACGCACGCATCGGATTCTCCATGAGCGAAAGTATTCTCAGTGCCCGGCACCTCAGCAAAGTGGTCCCGAGCACCGAAGGTGACCTGACCATCCTGCACGAACTCTCCCTGGAACTAAACAAGGGCGACACGCTGGCCATCGTGGGCGCATCGGGTTCGGGCAAGTCCACCCTGCTGGGCCTTCTCGCCGGGCTGGACCTGCCCAGCGCCGGTTCGGTGATGCTCTCGGGCCGCAACCTGAGCGAGCTCGACGAAGATCAACGCGCCAGGGTGCGTGCCGAACACGTGGGATTCGTGTTCCAGTCCTTCCAGTTGCTCGACAGCCTCAATGCCCTGGAAAACGTGATGCTGCCCATGGAGCTGGAAGGTCGCAAGGACGCCAGGGATCGCGCCCGACACCTGCTTGAGCGGGTCGGGCTGGGCCAGCGCCTGACCCACACGCCGCGTCAGCTGTCCGGCGGCGAACAGCAACGGGTCGCGATCGCCCGTGCCTTTGCCGCCGATCCCGACGTACTGTTTGCCGATGAGCCTACCGGCAACCTCGACAGCCACACCGGCGAGCGGATCAGCGACCTGTTGTTCGAGTTGAACCAGGAACGCAATACGACGCTGGTGCTGGTGACCCATGACGAACGCCTGGCCCATCGTTGCCGGCGCCTGATCCGACTTGAAGGTGGCCGACTCGCCGCCCCTCTGGAGCCTTGATGGCACGCCTGCCGTTCGCCCGCCTGCTCAGTCTTGCCGCCCGCCAGCTTCTGCGCGATGCCCGCGCCGGAGAACTGAGGGTGCTGTTCTTCGCCCTGATCGTCGCAGTCGCGGCGAGCACCGCCATCGGTTATTTCGGAGCGCGCCTGAACAGCGCCATGCTGCTGCGCGCCACGGAGTTTCTTGGCGCTGACCTCATCCTTGGCGGTTCCACGCCCGCCAAACCCGAACAGATCGAGGCAGGCACTGCACTGAAGCTCGATCATTCGCACATCGTGATTTTCTCCAGCGTCGTTGCCACCGACAGCGGCATTCAACTGGCCAGCGTGAAGGCCGTCGACGCGGCTTACCCTCTGCGCGGTGAGTTGAAAAGCGCCGAGGCGCCGTATCAGCCGGAGGTCAGCGGCGGCGAGCCGCAGCCGGGTGAGGCCTGGGCCGAGGCACGGGTTCTGGTGGCGCTGGACCTCAAGGTCGGCGACAGCATCGACGTCGGTTCCAAAACCTTGAAGCTGACCCGCGTGCTCACCTACGAGCCGGATCGTGCGGGTAGTTTCTACAGCCTGACGCCGCGGGTGATGATCAACATGGCTGATCTTGAGGCCACCAAGGTGGTGCAGCCCGGCAGCCGCGTGACCTATCGGGACCTCTGGCGCGGCACGCCGCAGGCGCTTGCGGCGTACCGCAAGGCCGTGGAACCAAGCTTGGCGCCGAATCAGAAGATCGACGACGCTCGCGACGGCAATCAGCAGATCGGCGGTGCACTGGGCAAGGCCGAGCGTTACCTGAACATGGCGAGTCTGGTGGCGGTGTTGCTGGCGGGTGTCGCGGTGGCGCTCTCGGCGGCGCGCTTCGCGGTCAGGCGTTTCGATGCCAGCGCACTGCTGCGCTGCCTCGGATTATCGCGCAGCGAAGCGTTGCTGCTGTTCAGCCTGCAACTGGCCATGCTCGGCATCGCCGCAAGTGTGGTCGGCGCCCTGCTGGGCTGGTTCGCCCAACTCGGCCTGTTTTACCTGCTCGACAGTCTTCTGCCGGCTGCCGTGCCTCCCGGCGGCTGGCTTCCGGCCCTCGCAGGGATCGGCACCGGGCTCGTCGCCCTCGCCGGTTTCGCGCTGCCGCCCCTGGCGGCGCTCGGTCGCGTTCCGCCGCTGCGCGTGCTGCGCCGCGACATGCTGCCGATTCCTGCGAGCACCTGGCTGGTCTACGGCGCGGCCCTGCTTGCACTGGGCCTGATCATGTGGCGCTTGAGTCTGGATCTGGTGCTGACCTTCGCCCTGCTCGGCGGTGGCGTGATTGCCGCGCTCGTGCTTGGCGCGGTCCTGCTGCTGGCCCTGCGCAGCCTTCGTCGCTTGCTGGCGGGCGCCTCGTTGCCCTGGCGTCTGGGCCTGGGTCAACTCTTGCGCCACCCGATGGCGGCGGCCGGTCAATCGCTGGCGTTCGGTCTGATCCTGCTGTCGATGGGGTTGATCGCGCTGCTGCGCGGCGAATTGCTCGACACCTGGCAGAACCAGTTGCCCAAGGACGCGCCGAACTATTTTGCGCTGAACATCCTGCCCAACGACAAAGACCACTTCGCCAGCCAAATGGGCCGCCTGTCCAGCCACAGCGCGCCGCTGTACCCGATGATTCCGGGCCGCCTGATGACCATCAACGGCGAACCGGTGAGCAAGTTCGTCACCAAGGACTCCCGTGGCGAAAATGCGACCCAGCGTGACCTCAACCTGACCTGGTCGGCACGATTGCCGGAAGGCAACAGCATCACCCAAGGCCAGTGGTGGAACGATCAACTGCCGGCCGAGGGCGTCACACCGGGCGTATCGGTGGAGGCCAAGCTGGCCGCCAGCCTGAACATGAAGCTGGGCGACACTCTCGGGTTCGTGATCGGCGGGATCAGTCGGGAGGTCAAGGTCACCAGCCTGCGCGACATCAACTGGGACACCTTCCAGCCCAACTTCTTCGTGATCTTCCAGCCGGGCACCCTCGAGGATGTCCCCACCACTTACCTGACCAGCTTTTATCTGGCGCCGGGCAACGATCAGCAGATCGTTGAACTGTCGCGGGCGTTCCCGGCCGTGACGATCCTTCAGGTCGAGACGTTGCTCGAGCAGCTGCGCAGCATTCTCGATCAGGTCACGCTCGCCGTGCAGTACGTGCTGCTGTTCGTGCTGGCGGCAGGCCTTGCGGTGCTGTTCTCCGGGTTGCAGGCGACGCTCGACGAACGTATCCGCCAAGGCGCGCTGCTGCGGGCACTGGGCGCCAACCGCGCGTTGCTGACCAAAGCGCGACGCATCGAGTTCGGACTGCTGGGCGCCGTCAGTGGCGTGCTGGCGGCACTGGGATGCGAGCTGGTGAGCTTCGCGCTCTACCGTTACGCCTTCAATCTGCAATGGCACCCGCACGCCTGGTTACTGCTGCTGCCGCTGATCGGCGCACTGCTGGTGGGCGGCGCGGGCGTGTTCGGCACGCGCCGGGCGCTCAACGCAAGTCCCCTGACCGTGCTTCGCGAGGGGTGATTGCGCCAGGGCAGCGCGTCTGGGCTGTAATCGCCAGCGCGCCTGGGCTGTAAATGCTTGCGCGCCTGCCCTGGCACGCTGGCGGGTTATTTCGGGTATTCGATGTGGGTGATCCACCAGAGCTTGGTGCCTGCGGGAACGGGCACCGCCGCCTCGTCGCCGACTTCTTTCTTCAGCAGCGCCCTGGCCATCGGTGAATCGATGGAAATGTAATCCATGCGCCCGTAGATCTCGTCATACCCGACGATGCGAAACTTCTTGGTTTCGCCCTCCTCGTCCTCGACTTCCACCCAGGCGCCGAAGAACACCCGGCCTTCCTGCTCGGGCGAATAGCTGACGACGCGCATGTCCTCGAGGCGTTTGCGCAGATAGCGGATCCTGCGATCGATCTCGCGCAGCAGCTTCTTGTTGTACTGGTAGTCCGCATTCTCGCTGCGGTCACCCAGCGAAGCCGCCCATGTCACCTTCTGGGTGATGTCCGGACGATGTTCGCGCCACAGGTAATCCAGCTCTTTTTTCAGAGCGGCATGGCCTTCGACGGTAATGATCTTGGTGCTCATTTCACTCATCAGTACTCTCACGATCCAGACTGCGCCAAGCCTACACGCTTGCGCCGTAACCCCCTCAACGAACACGGCTGATTCCTGCCCGCCGGATCTTCACTTCACCAGACGCGTTTCCCTGGAGGGTCGATAGCCAAAGTAGGCGCTGTAGCATTTGCTGAAATGACTGGGCGAGACGAAGCCGCACGCAACCAGCACTTCAACCTGCGACAACTCGGTGTGCTGCAGCAGACGACGCGCCTCGGTGATGCGCAGTTCCATGTAATAGCGCTGGGGCGTGGTGCCCAGTTGCTCCTTGAACAGGCGCTCGATCTGTCGCCGCGAACGTCCTGCGTATGCGGCCAGTTGCTCCAGTTCGAGCGGTTCTTCCAGGTTGGCATCCATCAGATTGACGACTTCCCTGAGCGGCGCACTGACAGACAAGTGGCGGGTGGGCTTGATACGTCTGTAGCGCGACTCTTCGAAGGAGAGAATGTCTTCGATGCCCTCGATCAATGCCTTGTCGTGCAGCCCTTTGATCCACTCGAGCGCCATGTGGAAAGCCCCTGCGGGGCTTGAGGCGGTCAGGCGGTCGCGATCCACCACAAAGGCTTCGCTGGTCACGCGGGCGACTTTGGATATCTCGGCCAGCGCTGCCCGGTGCTCGGGGTGAATGGCGCAACGGTAGCCTTCAAGCAGGCCCGCCGCCCCGAGGAACCAGGCCCCGTTCCACAGACCGGCCAGGGTTAGCCCCAGCTCTGCAGCGTTCGCCAGCAGATGGATCAGCTCTTCACTGGCCTTCAGTTCGGTCCGGTAGCCGCCGCAGATCACCAGCAAGTCGAGTTCTTTGAGGGCCTGCGCATCCAGCCGCGCGTCAGGGCGGATGATCAGGCCCAGATCACTGGTGACCTCGCCGTCCTGCAGACCGAACGTGCGTGACGAAAACAGCGTGGGACGAAGCAGGTTCGCCGTGACGATGGTATCCAGTGCCTGGGTGAAGGCCGGCAGCGAAAAATGCTCGAGCAGGAGAAATCCCGCCCGGGTCTGCGCCGATGGCTGCGTGTTCTCATCCAGATAACGAAGGTTCTTGCCCTTCATGCATCCGCTGAATTCTCTTCGCTCGATCAATGCCGCCTCACTTGCGTCCCGGATCGCACCCGGCCGGATAGGAGCGTCATTCTATCGGATGTTCCGGTGCCACTTGCAGGCGTTCGGTAAAGAGACAAACGGACGCTCCGAAAAACCTGCTCAAACGCTTACAATCGCCACTTTTTACCGCAAGCAGACTAACCAGGCAGTTTATGGCGCTCGATCCCACCACGATGTTGACTCTCTCGATCGCCCTGGCCGCAGCCGCCGCGCTGTATCTGGCAGTGGAATGGCGCAATGTCCGCGAGCCTTCGCTGCTGTTCTGGAGCGCCGGGTTCGCCACGATCAGCGTCGGCTGCGTACTGGCGCTGTTACGCAGCAGCGGCATTCTGATCATCGGCATCTGGTTCGCCAACGGCTTGCTGGTGACGGCCCACTTTCTGTTCCTGCTGGGCGTGGCGCGCTTTACCGAGGCGCGGCTGTCGCGGGCCTGGTACCTGATCTTCGTGGTCTGGCTGGGCTTGCTGTTTCTGCCGGATCAGCCCTGGTGGTCGAAGGTCATGCTGGTCGCCAATTCGCTGCTGATCACGCTGCTGATGTTGCGCGCCAGCTTTCTGCTGCGGCCCCATGGCCGTTCGCTGAGCGAAGGCGCGGTGCAGTTGCGCTACGTGCTGCTCGCCCACGGCATTTTCTATTTTTCCAAGGCGGTGACGGCCGTAATCCCGGGCACATTGATCGACCTGGCGGCGTTTCGGGGCGAGATCATCCAGATTTCGCTGGTGGAAGGCGCCATGGCGATCATGCTCATCGCGCTGTCGATGACAGGCTCGGAGCGCTATCGGCGGGAAAAACGCATTGCGCGCCTGGCCGCTCGCGACCCGCTGACGGCGCTGTACAACCGCCGCGCGCTGGAAGTCCGGGCACCGCGCCTGCTGGAAGACGTCAGTGCCGATCGGCCCGGCGCGTTGCTGCTGCTGGACATCGACAACTTCAAGCCGGTCAACGACCTGTATGGCCACACCGCAGGCGACCGCCTGTTGATTGCCCTGAGCGAGATGATTCGCGCGGTGTTGCCCGAAGGCTCGCTGGCGGCGCGCCTGGGTGGCGATGAGTTCGTGATCCTGCTGAGCCACGCCTCCAGCGAACGCATTCTGGGATTGAGCGACACGTTGCGCGAGCAGTTCCACAAAGCCGCGTCCACGGCCTTCAGCACGCCGGAGCCGGTAACCCTGAGCATCGGAGCGAATCTGTTCGTGCAGCCGCCCGCCAGTCTTGCGGCGTTGATCGAACAGAGTGACGCCGCGTTGTATGAATCCAAGCGCGGCGGACGCAACAGCATTCGGCTGGTGGACCAGACCGTCGCCAGCCGTGACCCGCTGGGCACGATGTGATCCAGCTTTTGCCGCGCTGCCCAAGGCGCGGCGCTTGCGCTGACGGTGTGAGGTGGGTTAGCTGTTGCGTCTCGCCGCGCGAACCGACGTCCGTTCGCTGACGAACCGATTGCCCTGAGGGGTGCGCCTCGCAACCACGCGGCCTCCTTGGATGGAGACGTCCACGTAGCCTTGATCCCGCAAATACAGAAGTGCCGTGAAATCCAGCGGCGCAACGGTGTACGCCAGTTCATCGACGAAGGTCACGAGGAGCGTCACGGCACGGGATTCAAGCATGGAACTGGCCTCTGCTGAGTACTAGTGGCAATTTGTCAGCAGGTGCTGAGGCGAGTTCCATTTATTTGCAGGCGATTGCTGATATCTGCCAGGGCACCGAGGTGGCTGTGGCGACGCGGCGGCCGCCTGTCAGCATTGCTGCCGGTATTTCAAACCGCCGGCCTGGCGATGACTCTCAACAGGTATCGCAACCTGCGGAGGTCTTTGTGATGGAAATGACAATGTTTGCCTTGGGCGTCGTGATCGTCGTCCTGTTGATCGATGCATGGATTGCCTACAGCGTGTCGCGCAGCCAGAAAACGGCGGCCACGAAGCTGGGGTGGATCGTCCTGGTGTTTGCGCTGCCGGTGGTGGGATGGATTATCTGGGGCCTGTACGGCCCAAGAGGCATCGTCAAAGGCCCCACTTCTCAGGAGCACAGTAAAGGCTGAGGGGCTGGCGTCGTGATGGACGTCAGGCATGCAGCAATGCCTTGATCCTGGCGACCATCGCGGCGATATCGAAGGGCTTCTCGAACACTTCCAGAAACAGATCCGGCCGCGCCGTACCCAAGTGCGCCTGCGCGCCGCTCATCAACACGATCGGCGTCGGCAGATACGCGGCGTTCTGCTTGACTCGCTCGGCAAACTCAAGCCCGGTCATCCCGGGCATCATAAAGTCGGTGACAATAAGGTCCGGGCGCTCACGCCCCAATATTTCAAGCGCCTTCAGCGCGCTGGTGGCCGTGACCGTCATGAAGCCCTCATCCTCGAGGGCAAAACTGAGGATGTCGGCGATCAGATATTCGTCGTCAACGATCAGAACGGTTTTCATATTCCACACGCTTCTGGATACCGGGGTCGAAACACTACGCAGAAATTTTTTCCCACCTGGCATTCTGCTGCTGATCGCATGGTGTCAGACCTTTTTCCACTGCATCCCGTTATTACCTATAACGACCTCAAGCAGCGAAGGGTCATAAGCGCTCTGTGTCCTCTTGAGAATGCGCGGCCATTGATGAAGTTCATTCAGTTGATGCGCGAACAGGACGAGCAGTCGATACGCAGGCGGGCAAGCGTCAGAGTGCCCTATGCGGCCCCCGCGCACGCGCGTCCCGGCAAAAACGCTGAACGAACCCGACAGGGCCCAGTCCGAAACCATGAAGGCAGCCATTGCCCAAAAACACCCTTTATAAAACAACACCAGAATAAGGAACGACCCCATGGCCCATTTCATCAAGACTTCCGCACTTGCACTTGCCATCGCCCTGAGTGCTCAAGCCGTTTATGCCGCTCAAGACAGCGACGACTTCGTTGAAGATGCCTCAGCCAAAGGCGTGGCCGAAGTCGAGGCCGGTAAACTGGCGCAGGAAAAAGGCACCTCGGCCGATGTGAAATCGTTTGCCGAGATGATGGTTAAAGACCACACCGCCGCCAATGAAAAGTTGAAGTCGCTGGCAGATTCGAAAAAGCTCGAAGTGTCGACTAACGCGCAGTTAATGGACAAAGCAAAATCCATGATCCTCGAGTTGCGCAGTGCCAAGTCGTTCGATCAGGCGTACGCCAACAATCAGGTCAATGCTCACGAAGCGACGATCAAACTGTTCGAAGAAGAAGCCAACAATGGCAAGGATGCCGACCTGAAAGCATTTGCGACTGCGACGCTGCCCAAGCTGAAAGCGCACCTTGAGCAAGCCAAGGCGCTGGCCAAAGCTCACGGTGGTAATGCCGCCAATTGATTTAACCAGTGTCACACGGGCAAGTTGCCTCCGAACGCCTGTCCTTTTCGGGCCACGGCGTTCGGAACGCATACATCGGATTACGGCTTGACCTTCGATTTGTCGACCATCTGCTTGATGGTGCCGGTTGGGATAGTGACCAGCGCATATTTATCCTGAATTTCCACCCATTGCTCATTCTTGCCCGGCGCACTCAGGTGGCGCTGTTGCCAATCCTTGAGTGCCAGGCTCTCGCGCTGATACTCATCAGGCACATTATCGCCCGCCTTGATCTGTTTCACGCCCGCGCCAGGACGATCGAGCGTGACGCTGGGTTCCTCTGCCGCGTAACTCAGGCTGCTGAAGATGCAAACTGCGGCAAGCGCCAGGTGACGAATGCAGTGGGTCATGATTGAACTCCTCGGTAACTGTTGATGGGCGACTTGAAAAGACGCAAGGCTGATGCAACAGAAGTTTCGAGGCAGCGAGAACCGGATAATTTCGTCCGGGAATGCACCCGGAGACGAACGGTTTACTTGCGAAAGTTCACCGCCGGCGAAGACGCGATGCAGGGCCGACCTGCGCCAGATAGACAGGCGCCATGGGTCAGGCAAAAAAAAGAGGCGCTCTTTAGAGCGCCTCTTTTGCAACTGCTGTTGGCAGGTTTTACATCGTCGGGGACTATTGTCCTCGAAGCGATGGCGAAAGCCTTGGCGTTACTTGGACAACCAGGACTCCACTTCGGCGCTGCCGTATTCGGCTTTCCAGGCTTTCAGCGTCTTGTGGTTGCCACCTTTGGTTTCTACCAGCTCGCCAGAATGCGGGTTTTTGTAGACCTTGACCGAACGCGCTTTGCGCGTGGACTTCTCGGCGACTGCAGGTGCGCCCTTGCGGCTGCCGGACTGCGGCTCGAGGATGCTGACGATTTCGCGCAGACTGAAGTTGTACTCGCCCAGCAAGTTACGCAGTTTGGTTTCGAACTCGATCTCCTTTTGAAGGCCGGAATCGTTCTTCAGCGTTTCAAGCTCCGCCAGTTGCGCGGCGAGCTGCTGTTCAAGTTTACGGAATTCGGCAAGGCGGGACATGTGTAGCTCCTGATATCGGTGAGTACCCACAACTCTAGTTGATCAGTGGTGCATATATCAATCACGGTTTTTGCGACGCCGGGAAACATTCACTCGATGACACCGGCACCTGACCGTTCATCGCGGATTATTTATTTTTGCAAACTCTTCTGCACACCGGATGAGTCACACACTGAGAGCAACTGGCAACCCTGCCAGCTTTGACCTCTGTTCATTCTTGCGAAGAGGCTTACTAGATGAAAAACAAGATGAGTTTTGCATTCGCGATCGCCGGCTTGACCTGCGCGCTGTCAATGCCGTTGATGGCCGCCACAAGCAGCACCGGCTCGGGCACTTCCAGTAGCAGCACGAGCGGTTCGACGTCTGACAGTTCCTCGCGCCCAAGTGGCACCAACGGCGCCAACACCAATGGCACCGCATTGCCCGGCTCCGGCGGCGAGGCCGGCAGCGGCGGTAATTCAAGCCCGGGCAACAAAACACCGTCCGGCGCAGGATCGAGTTCCGACAGTACGGGCACTTCCGGCACTCGCTCCGGCAGCGGTTCCTGATTCAGCGCTCAGACTGGCCAGACGTTCTGCCTGACGCTGGCCAGTCAGCCGCTTTGCCTGTCGTCCTGCTCGAATTCGCCTCTGCTTCGATTAGCCTTTGCTTCGACTAGCCTCTACTTCGATCAACCAAACGCGATCAATAGCCCACGCCCCGAACGCCACCGGAGGCGCGAATGGATTCGCCGGTCACCCAATGCGCATCATCCGACGCCAGAAACAGCGCCAGCCCCGCGATGTCCTCAGGCTCGCCAAAGCGCCCTAACGGAGTGCCAGCAATCAATTTCTCACCCAGCTCACCGGCAAAGTGTCCGTCGGTCGCAGGCGTGTTGGTATGCCCGGGCAGAATCGAATTGACCCGAATCCCGCGCGGCCCCAGCTCTCTGGCCAGCGCGAAGGTCAATGTATCGACGGCGCCTTTTGTCGCGGAATAGACGCTGGACGCCAGGTACGGGTCAGTGCTGAGGATGGAACTGATGTTGATCACACTGCCCTTGGACGACAGCAACTTGACGCCTTCGCGAATCGCCAGCAAGTAGCCGAGCACGTTGAGGTTGAATTGCTTGTGGAATGCCTCTTCGGTCAAGTCATCGATGAGCTGGAACACCGCAACGCCAGCGTTATTGACCAGGATGTCCAGCGTGCCGAACTCGCCCCGGATGGTCTCGAACAGGCGGACGACGTCCGCCTCGCGGCTCATGTCCGCTTGCACCGCCAAAGCCGACCCGCCGTTCGAGGCGATGTCAGCCACCACCGCCTCGGCCTCACGTCGACTGGAGGCGTAATTGACGATCACTGTCGCACCCTGCGCGCCCAGTGCCCGGGCGATGCCTGCGCCGATGCCTTTGGAGGCCCCTGTGACTAATGCGGTTTTTCCTTCAAGCTTCATGGCAACGACCTTCTGTTAAGTGAGAGTACCCGAGAGCGGCCCGTGGCCGCCCTGCACCTGCCGTCGCGAATCGACGCAGCGCATTGACCCAGTATTCGCTCATCGCTCTGGTGCAGCGTGCCGGTTTGTCGCGCATCCTTGCCTATTCTTCTCAAACGCTTGCGCGGCCCCGGCAACTGGCCCATGGTCGCAGACATGGAAAATGCACTGGCGGAACTGCGCAATCTGGTGATGCGCGCAAATGACAAATGGACCGACACCGGACTGCCGCGCGTAGCAATGGTCCGCGCTGAGGCGTGCGCCGATCAGGTCTATCCGCCGATGCTGCATCTGGTGCTGCAAGGCTGCAAAACCCTGTCGATCGCCGATGACGTGCGGCGATATCCCGCAGGCAGCTACTTCGTGGTTTCAGTGGATGTGCCGGCGACCGGGCAGGTGCACGCCGAAGATCAAGACCAGCCTTACCTTGCGGTCGGCCTGACCCTGGACAGCGAGGTGATCGCCGCTTTATTGCTGGAGGAGGGCAAGGCCTCGAACGCGCCGGGCGATGGGTGTTTCGACGCGGTGACGGCGTCACCGGAAATGATCGACGCGTGGCTGCGCATGATGCGTTTGATGGACCGTCCCGATGAAGCTGGCGTGCTCGCGCCCATGATCGAGCGGGAGATCCTCTTTCGCGCACTGCAGGGACCGTTGGGCGAAATGCTGCGCGACATGGCGCGGCCCGAAAGTCGCCTGGCGCAGATCCGCCGCGCCACGCACTGGATTCGCGAACATTACACCGAACCTTTCCGGGTAGAACCGCTGGCGGGCATGGCGGACATGAGCGTCGCGGCGTTTTACCGGCATTTCAGATCGGTGACCGGCATGACACCGATCCAGTATCAGAAGCGCTTGCGCCTGTTAAGGGCTCGCTGGCTGCTGTTGTTCGACACGTTGGACGCCACATCTATCGCCTACACCGTGGGCTACGAGAGCGCATCGCAGTTCAGCCGTGAATACGCCCGCCTGTTCGGTCTGCCACCTGCGCGCGACGCCGCGCGATTCAAGATCCCGGCCGCGACATCACGCCCGGGCATTGAGGTTGCCACCCCGACGTGAGCGCGCACGCCAGGGCTAATCGTCGCTGATAACGGTCCCTTCGATACATTCGGCAAAATCGCTGCCGAATACCCGTGCAGGGGTTTCGAAGCCAGGCTGCCGTTCGCCGATCAAGACGCGGCGCGCCGCTTCAATGGCCGACAGCGGCGTGAAGGTGTAACCGTTGACGGTCTCGATCACCGAACGCGAAACCGCGCCGTCTGCCGCCGTCACTTCGACCACTGCGCGAGCGCGATGGGCTTCGCGTTCGGCGGCCGTCGGCCCGTCGGGAAGCAACGCAAGGTCGCCTTGGGGAAACGCGTCAGCGGCAATATGCACGTACATGGCGATGTCAGGAATCTGCGTCGAATGCCAGGCCGTCACCAGATCGCCGAACGACAATGGCTCGCAGAGAACCGGACCGTCACCGAAATCGAACGGTTGCGCGGCTGCATCGGGGGTGGCCACCAGTTCACCGTCGACCCGCGCCATCACACCGGCGGCGACGATCTCGCCCACGCTCATGGCCGAGCCACGGGACATCGAACCCGGAACCTGCAGGGCAATGCGCAGTGCCCGCGGATCGGGCGTTCGCCGGGCCAACCGCACCGCCAGACTGTCGGTCGGCACGACATCCCAGCCGACACCCGGCATCAGCATCACGCCGGCTTCGCTGGCCAGGTCGCCCAGTCGCTCAGCCAGCCGGTAGACAGTGATCTCGGCGGTGATGTCCAGATAATCAACGCCTGCCTCGATGCACGCCTGCATCAGGGCTGGCGCAGTATGGGCAAAGGGACCGGCAAAGTTGAGGAATACCCGAACACCGTCGAGGGCCTGCGTGGCACCGGAACTGGCCTCGAAGACGCGGTAGCCGACGCCCAGCTCTTCGGCCAGAGACGCCAGCGCCTGGCGATTGCGACCGGCGATTTCGAACGCCAGCCCGAGGTCTTTGGCGCGACGGGCGGCCATGCGCCCGGTGTAGCCGGTCGCTCCGTAAATGAGCAATGTATTCATGCGCCGTGCTGCCATTTCTTGTAGACGAATTCCAGGCTGTAGCCGTCCGGGTCGAGCACATTGCCGGCGTAATAATCCGGGTCGTAATGCACTCGCGCGCCGGGCGCGCCATTGTCCGTTGCACCGTTCGTCATGGCGGCGGCATACGCGGCCTGCACATGCGCCCGGCTGTCGGCGACGAACCCAACGTGGGCGGCGCGACCTTCCACCACGCCCTCGCGCAGCCAGAAAAACATCCGGCCGTTGGCGCCGAAACCCTTGAGGTCCGGATGGCCAGGCGGGCCATCCTTTCCGTCGTAATCCAGCCGGGCAGTGATGCCCAGCGGCAACAGCGTCGCTTCGTAAAACGCAACGGATCGGGCGATGTCGCTGACCGTCAGAAAAATATGATCCAGCATGTGTTTCCCCTTGTTATCAGATGATGTAGCCGCCCGCGACTTCCAGGGTCTGCGCGTTGATCCACGCGCCCTCTTCGCTCAACAACATGACGATGACACGCGCCACGTCATCGGGCTCACCGACACGGCCGAGTGCCGTCTGCGAAGCCAGCAAGGCTTCGAATTCGTCTGTAAGTCCGCCACCCAGATCGGTGCGGATGGCGCCCGGTGAAACGGCATTGGCACGGATGCGTCGTTCGCCGAACTCCTTGGCCATGTACCGGGTAAGGACATCCAGTCCACCTTTGAACGCCGCATACGGCGCGACGCCTGCGGTGGCCACCCGCGTCGTGGCACTGGTGAGGTTGACGATGCTGGCCTGCTCCGCCAGCAACGGCAGCAAGACCTGCGTGAGGAAAAACGGGCCCTTGAGGTGCACGCCTAACAGGCCGTCGAATTGCGCCTCGGTGACCGATTCAAGCGGATTGAACAGCCCGTAACCTGCGTTATTGACCAGTCCGGTCAGGCTGTCGACGCCCCAATGCTTGTTCAATGTGCCGACGAGCGTTGCCCGAAACGCTGCAAAGCTGCCGGTGTCGGCGACATCGAGTTTGAGCGCGACGGCCTGGCCACCGGCGTCCTCGATGCTGCGCACGACCTCTGCCGCCGCCTCAGGCTGATCGTTGTACGTCAGGATGACGCCCATGCCGCGCCGAGCCGCCAGTCTGGCGGTGCTGGCGCCGATGCCACGGCTGCCTCCGGTAATGACGATGACGCCCATGATGCTCTCCACGAGGGTTGCTGAAAGAGCGTTCACGGTAGGCGTATCGGCGCAGGCGGACGCAACCGTTCCTGCCCCGATCCTGCCTGTTTCTGCTTTTCACTTGCGCCTGTGCTCACGCAGCCGTCAGCATGGCGGCCATGGAAAATCAACTGAATGAACTTCGCACACTGACTGCCGCCGCTGAGAACCGTCTCACCGAGACCGGCATACCGCGTGTCGCCATGGTCCAGGGGAAGATCCCGGAACACCTGCTGGCTGCGGTGTACGACCCGATGATCAACCTGATTCTGCAGGGCAGTAAGAGCATGACGGTGGGCGACCGGACACTGCGTTACGATCCGGCCACCTATTTTGTGATGTCCATCGAACTGCCGGCCATCGGCACGGTGCACCCTGCCGCGACCGGTGAACCTTATCTGGCGGTCAGCCTCACGCTGGATCCGGTGATCCTCGCGACGTTGCTCGCGGACCTGCCTGAACCTGCCTCACGCCACGACAGCGACCCCGGATTCTCGGTGGCGGCAGTGACCCCGGAACTGATGGACGCCTGGGTGCGCATGTTGCGCCTGATGGGCGATCCCGATGGGATCACGGCGCTGGCGCCGGCCTATGAACGCGAAATCCTGTTTCGCGTTCTGCAGGGCCCGCACGGCTGGATGCTGCGGGAAATCGCGGCACCGGACACCGCCATGGCCCGCGTGAACAAGGCCATTCAGTGGATTCGCCGGGACTTCGCTCAGCCGCTCCGGGTGGAGCAGCTGGCGCAGCGCGCGGCCATGAGCGTGTCGGCGTTTCATCGCCACTTCAAGGCCGTGACCACGCTCAGTCCGTTGCAATATCAAAAACGCGTGCGCCTGCTTCAGGCCCGCACATTGATGGTGGGCAGCGCCAGAAGCGTGACGGCCGCCGCGTATGAAGTGGGTTATGAAAGCCCGACACAGTTCAGCCGGGATTACGCCAAGGTGTTTGGCGTGCCGCCGGGACGCGATGCCGGAAGGATCGTCCAGGAAAGCCGGGGTCGGGCCTGAGCTAGCGCTGTATCTGTCCGCTCGCTGGCTGCGCTCATCCGGCAAACCCATAACCTGATCAGCCCTTCTGCTGTGACGTAGGTTCACAGCCAGTGTGCCCGCCGGACGGTTCTCCCGAAGGCGTTGCTGGCCTACTCTGTTCTCGACCCGGCCATTCAAGTCGCCGGGACTTTCGATAACCGACCGTGGAAGCAGACCGATGAGCACGCCCACCAAGCCAGACGAACTCGCGATTCCCTATCAACTGCCACAAGTGCCGTTCATGACGCCGGACATGGTTCACCCCGGCGTCCTGACCGACTGGCTGGAAGATGACGCGCTCTGGGTGCCGGTCACCGCATCGGTGTCTTTCAAGCCACTGTTGCTGAGCACCACCGGCGGTTACTACATCAACCTGCTGCGCGTCCGTCAGAGCGGTGTGCTGTCCCGCCATCGTCACAGCGGCGGCGTTCATGCGCTGGTGCTGAAGGGCCGCTGGTATTACCTGGAGCACGACTGGGTCGCCGAACAGGGTTCGTTTGCCTACGAACCGCCGGGCGAAACCCACACCCTGTTCGTGCCTGAAGGCGTCGATGAGATGATTACCTGGTTTCACGTTCAGGGCGGCTACACCTACGTCGATCCGCAAGGTGTCGCGGTGGGCTACGAAGACGTGTTTACCAAGCTGGAAGCGGCGCGCAAGCATTACGCCTCGCTGGGCTTGCCGGACGACTATATCCAGCGGTTCATTCGCTGATATCTGCGTCCGGAGCGCAGGGTGAGCCGGTTGTTCGAAGGGTTGATTGCTGGCAGGCTGCGTGACAATCGCAGCCTGTCACGAGCGTGCAAATGGACAATTATTCTCAGATGCTGGCCTTCATGTGGGCGACCGAACATGGCAGCTTTTCAGCGGCTGCACGGGCCAACGGCCTGACGCCCTCGGCCATCAGCAAGCTGATCACGCGGCTCGAGGACCGGCTGCAGGTGCGACTGTTCCAGCGAGGCAACCGAACCCTGACGCTGACCGACGAAGGTGCAGCCTACCGGGTGAGCGCGCGGGCAGTGATCAACGCCATGGCCGAGGCCGACTCGCTGGCGCAGGCGTTCCCGGATCGCGTGAGCGGCGCCTTGCGTATCCACACGATGACGACGTTCGCCAAGCATCAGATCCTGCCCTGGCTGCCTGACTTTCTGGCGGCCTACCCCGGCTTGACCGTCGATGTGCAGGTTGGCCCGCAATACGTTGACCTGTTCGATCAGGGCCTGGACATCGCCATCCACAGCGGCGGCCTGCCCGACTCCTCGAGAGTCGCGCGCAAGATCGGGGAAAGCGCGTGGGTCACGTGCGCGTCAGCGGAGTATCTGGCGCGCCGGGGAACGCCAACTCGGCCTGACGAGCTGCTCGGGCATGACTGCTTCAATTTTGGCTTCCACAGTGCGTGGAACAATTGGCAATTCCTCAGCCCGGAGGGCGTGATCCGCACGGTGCCGATCACGCCCAAGGCCGTGTTCTCGCAGGGTGACCTGCTGCGGGAAATGGCCTTGAGCGGCGCAGGAATCGTCAGGCTGGCGCAGTTTCACATCGGCGCCGATCTCCGCGAGGGCCGTCTGATCCCTCTGCTGACTGACTTCAGCGTGCCTGACCAGGAGCCGCTTTATCTGATCTATTCGAACAGGAAACACTTGAGCCCGCGCATTCGGGTGTTCCGTGATTTTCTGGAAGACCGGCTCAAGGCGCAGCCGTGGGCATGAGCATGGGCCGAGAGCATCAGAAGGTCGGAGGCGAGACCGCGCTGACCACTACGCACACTTCATCGAACGGGTTGCGCATGCGGTGTGGCAAGCGGCTGTCGAAATAATAGGCGTCGCCGGGCGACAGCACGCGCACCTCATCGCCGACGGTCATTTCCAGCCGGCCTTCGATGATGATGCCGCCCTCTTCGGCTTCGTGAGAATAAAGCTCTTCGCCTTCCTGGCCGGTGTCGGCACCGGGTTCGTAGCGCTCGTGCAGGATCATCATCGAGCTGTTGGCCAGGTTCGCGCCCACTTGTCGGTACGACAGCATCTTGCCGTCCGCGAGTTCCACCAGTTCGCTGGCTTTGTAGAACACCGCGCGGTCGACCACCGCCGAATCCGAAAAGAACACGCTGAGGGTGACGTTCAGCGGCTTGAGCAGGCGCTTGAGGATACTCACCGAAGGGCTGGATTTGTCGCGTTCGATGATCGACAACGTGGCATGCGGTACGCCCGCCAGCTCGGCCAGCCCACGGATCGATAGACCGCGACTCTGGCGCAGGGCCTTGAGGCGCTCGCCCACCGAGGCGCTGTCTTCAGGGGTTATCGGCTCTTCAGGCGGCTCTTCCGGCGCGTGGGGGTTGCGGCTGATCGCCGGTGTATCGGTCACGGATTTTTCCTCGAATGAACGCTGCCCGGTACGGCGTGCGGCGTCTGGATGTGCAGGCGGCAAGGCTGAATGAACGGCCAGCGGCGCACCTTGTCGGGTATTTCGCACCAACACGGCTCGGCTGACAAGCGCAAAAGTAACAAGCCATTACCGGGCGATGTGCCCGTGGCGCGCCCCGCAAAAAGCGCGGGTAAACCGGACGCGCAGGATGGCCCCGGTGAATATCGGGTGTCGGGCGAGGAAAATCAATCGCTTACCGAACGCAGGCAGTTCGGATTTCAGGATGGCGCCAGCAAATAAAACTTGCTTCGCGGATTTTGCAGTGGTAAATATTTTTACCACCCACACACACATCATCTGCGTCGAGGTTTCAAATGCACAAGAAGCACAAGCCGTGCCACGCTCTAGCCGCTCTCGCGTTTGCCGTTGCCGGGCTGGCCGCTGCCCAGTCTGCAAGCGCTCGCGACCTGACCATCGTGTCCTGGGGCGGAAACTTCCAGGACGCACAGCGGGAGATCTTCTTCAAACCGTTTGGCGAGCAGACCGGCAAGAAAGTCCTCGACCAGAGCTGGGACGGTGGCGTTGGAGTGCTCGACGCCAAGGTGAAAGTGGGCAACCCGAACTGGGACGTTGTCGAAGTCGAGGCCGAGGACCTCGCGCTGGGTTGCGATTCCGGGCTCTATGAAAAAATCGACTGGGCAAAGATCGGCAACAAGGCCGACTTCATTCCTGAAGCGGTGAACGATTGCGGGGTCGGCGCCATCGTGTGGAACACCGGCGTGGCCTGGGACGCCGACAAACTGAAAACCGCGCCGACCTCGTGGGCCGACTTCTTCGACACCGGCAAATTCCCCGGCAAACGTGGCCTGCGCAAAGGCCCGAAATACTCCCTGGAATTCGCCCTGATCGCGGACGGCGTGAAGCCTGCAGACGTGTATAAGGTGCTGCGCACGCCCGAAGGCGTCGACCGCGCCTTCAACAAGCTGAACAGCATCAAATCCAGCATCGTCTGGTGGGAAGCCGGCGCCCAGCCGCTGCAGATGCTGTCCGCCGGCGACGTGGTCATGAGCTCGGCCTACAACGGTCGCATCACCGGCTTCAACCGCAACGAAGGCAAGCACTTCCAGTTCCTCTGGAACGGCAGTGTCTCGGCGATCGACTCCTGGACCGTGCTCAAGGGCAGCGAGAACAAGGCCGCCGCGATGGACTTCATTGCGTTTGCAAGCAAGCCGGAAAACCTGTCGAAACTGCCGAAGTTCATTGCCTACGGCTTGCCCAACAAGAAAGCCAATGACCTGGTGCCTGCGGACCTGAAGGCCGATCTTCCCACCACTCCGGACAACCTCGCCGCTGCGCTGCCGCTGGACGTCGAGTTCTGGGTCGACAACACCGAGTCGCTGACCGAGCGTTTCAACGCCTGGATCGCCCAGAAGTAACGCTCGATTCGCCGCCGCCCGTTTCAGGGCGGCGGCTTCACACTTGAAGGATTGCCACCTCGCGTCGCTCGCGAAGTGCGACCTCGGATTGCTCTTCATTTTGCGGGAACAGGCAGATGAGCAGCGACGACAGACTCTGCCTACTCCCTGAATGAGGCCGCGACATGCAACATCTGGTCAGTTTCAAGAACATTCAAAAGACCTACGACGGCTTCCGACCTGTCGTCAAAGACCTCAACCTGGACATCAAGGAAGGCGAGTTCGTCACCCTGCTCGGTCCCTCCGGCTCAGGCAAGACCACCAGCCTGATGATGCTCGCCGGGTTCGAAACGCCCACGCAGGGCGAGATATTTCTCAAAGACAAGCCGTTGCATAACCTGCCGCCGCACAAGCGCGACATCGGCATGGTGTTCCAGAACTACGCGCTGTTTCCGCACATGACCATCGAGGAAAACCTCGCGTTTCCGCTGTCGGTGCGCAAGATGAACCGCATTGAGCGTGCGGAAAAAGTACGTCGCGCGCTGGACATGGTCAGGCTTGAAGCCTTTGCCAAGCGTTATCCGGCGCAATTGTCCGGCGGTCAGCAGCAACGTGTCGCGCTGGCTCGCGCATTGGTCTTCGAGCCCAAGCTGGTGCTGATGGACGAACCGCTCGGCGCGCTGGACAAGCAGCTGCGCGAACACATGCAGCTGGAGATCAAACACCTGCACAAACAGCTGGGCCTGACCGTGGTGTATGTCACCCATGATCAGAGCGAAGCGCTGACGATGTCCGACCGTGTGGCGGTGTTCAACGATGGCGTGATCCAGCAGATCGACAGCCCCGCCGCCATTTATGAAAACCCGACGAAAACCTTCGTCGCGCAATTCATCGGCGAGAACAACACCCTCAACGGCACGGTGCTTGCGCAGGATGCCAGCCACTCCAGCGTGCGCCTGAAGGACGGCAGCGTGGTGCAGGCCATCACCGTCACCGCAGCGAAGCCGGGTGAGTCCGTGACCCTGTGCATCCGCCCTGAGCGGGTCCTCGTCAGCCCCGCCGGCAGCACGCCGTTGACCGCGCGCATTCGCGAATACATCTACCTGGGCGACCACGTGCGCATGATCACCGAAATCGCCGGCCAGCCCGACTTCATGATCAAGCTGCCAGCGACCCGGATGGACCCCGGCTGGACCGTGGGCAGCAGCATTTCCCTTGCGTGGGCGCCCGAGCACATCCGTGCGCTCGACGTCCTTGCTCACTGAGGCGCCGATCATGAGCCAGAGCGCCATTCTGCAGCAGCACGACGAGGACAGCGCCGACCTGATGGCGAAGCTGAAACGGTCCCGACGCGCGTATACGTTCAAATCGCTGGCGTTGATCGCCCCCCTGTTTCTGTTCGTGCTGGTGTGCTTCGCGTTCCCGATCGGCACGATGCTCAGTCGCAGTGTCGACAACCCTGACGTGAACCTGGCCATGCCGGCCACGACTACCGCGTTGAGCGCATGGAAGGGCCATGCCCTGCCGGATGAAAGCACCTACGCCGCGCTGATCAAGGACTTGGCCGACGCCAGGGAAAACGGTCAGATCCTGGCGCTGAGCAAACGCCTGAGCTATGAAATTCCCGACTACCGCGCGGTCATCACCAAGACGTTGCGCAAGCTGCCAGATGAAAACGTAGCGTCGAAACGCCAGGCCCTGATCGACGTCGACAAAGCCTGGGGCGATCTCACCTATTGGAAGGCACTCAAACAGGCTTCGGCCAAACTGACACCTTATTACCTGCTGGCCTCGCTCGATCATCGCATCGACCCAGCCTCGGGCAGCCTCGTCAAGGCGGATGCCAACCAGTCGATCTACGTCGATATCTTCGCCCGTACGTTCTACATCGGCGCCATCGTCACGGTGCTCTGCCTGCTGCTCGGGTTTCCCGTTGCGTACTGGCTGGCGACGCTGCCGGAAGGCAAAAGCAATCTGCTGATGATCTGCGTGCTGCTGCCGTTCTGGACCTCGTTGATCGTACGCACGGCGGCGTGGATCGTGCTGCTGCAATCGGACGGGCTGATCAATCGCACGCTGATGTTCTTCGGCATCGTCGATTCCCCTCTTCAACTGGTGTTCAACCGCACCGGCGTGATCATCGCCATGACCCACGTGCTGTTGCCGTTCATGATCCTGCCGCTGTATAGCGTGATGAAAAGCATCCCGTCCAATTACGTGCGTGCGGCCATTTCGCTGGGCGCGCACCCGTTCGTGGCGTTCTGGCGCGTTTACGTGCCGCAGACCTTTGCAGGACTGGCCGCCGGCGGACTGCTGACGTTCATCCTCGCCATCGGCTATTACGTGACCCCGGCGCTGGTCGGCGGCGCGGCCGATCAGATGGTCAGTTATTTCGTCGCGTTCTACACCAATAAAACCGTGAACTGGGGCATGGCTTCCGCCCTGGGCAGCCTGCTGCTGATCGCTACCCTGTTGCTCTACGGTGTTTACGGCAAGCTCACCAACACGACTCAGGCGAGGTAATCGACATGCTGCAACCCTACGCATCCCCTGCCGAAAAACTCGCCCGTTTCGGGCTGGTGTCTGCCTCGATTCTGATCCTGCTGTTTCTGATCGTGCCGATCCTGGTGATCATTCCGCTGTCGTTCAACGCATCCTCGTTCCTCACCTACCCCATGGACGGGTTTTCCCTGCGCTGGTATCAGGAATTGATGGCCTCCGCGGAGTGGCGGCAAGCGTTCAGCAACAGCTTCATCATCGCCCCGGGCGCGACCCTGCTGGCCATGATTTTCGGCACCATGGCCTCGGTGGGTCTGTGTCGTGGCAACTTCCGCTTCAAGAGCGTGGTCATGGCTTTTCTGATCTCGCCAATGATCGTGCCGTTGATCATCGTCGCGGTCGGGCTGTATTTCTTCTTCGCCAGGCTGCAGTTGCTCAACAGCTACCTGGGCCTGGTGCTGGCCCACGCCATGCTCGGCGTGCCATTCGTGGTCATCACCGTCAACGCCACCCTGCAGGGCTTCAACACCAACCTCAGTCGCGCGGCGGCCAGCCTTGGCGCACCGCCGCTGACGGTGTTCTTCCGGGTGGTGCTGCCGTTGATTGCGCCGGGGGTCATTTCAGGCGGGCTGTTCGCCTTCGCCACCTCGTTCGATGAGGTGGTGGTGACGCTGTTTCTCGCCAGCCCCTCACAACGCACTCTGCCGCTGCAGATGTTTGCCGGCATTCGGGAAAACATCAGCCCGAACATTGCCGCGGTCGCCACCATCATGGTCGTGCTGTCCGTGCTGATGCTGCTCACGCTGGAGGTGCTGCGCCGGCGCAATGAGAAGCTCAAGGTCAAACAACAATAAATCGGTAATCGCGTCCCTCGGGACGCATTGAAACATCACATGCTGCCTTCCGGGCCATTCCCGGACGGCGCACTACTGTCCGGATTTCAGAGGTTGAGAATGGCTAATCTAGTGGGCGATGTATCCAGTGCCGCGCGCATCCTGCCGGAGCTGAACGGCGAGAAACTGTTCATTCGCAAGGGCAAGGGCGCTTGGCTCTGGGACGACAACGGGCGCCGGTACATCGATACCGCATTGGGCTTTGGCGCGGTATTGCTCGGCCACGCCGATGACAGGGTCAACGCTGCGGTGACCGAGGCGCTCGGCGACAGCGCAGCGCCCTCCTGGGCTCACGTGCGCGAACATGCGGCCGCCACGGCACTGGCGGCGCACACCGGCCAGTTGACGAAAGTGATGTTCACCAACTCCGGCAGCGAAGCGGTGCACCTGGCCTGTCGGGCGGCGCGCGCTTACACCGGTCGCGGCAAGATCGCCAAGATGGCCGCCGGTTTCGATGGCTGGTTCGACGACGTGAGTTTCGGCAACGTGACCTCGGACGAGGCGCATTTCGCAGACGGCGAACGCCCTTCCACCCCACGCACGACCTTGCTGCGCTTCAACGACTTCGACGATGTCGAGCGGCTGTTCGCCGAGGACGCCGACATTGCCGCGGTGATACTGGAGCCGATGCTGGCGAACGCTGGCTGCATCATGCCGCTGCCGGGTTACCTGAAACACGTACAGGCGATCGCCCACGCACACGGCGCCCTGGTGATCTGCGATGAAGTGCTGATGGGCTTTCGCCTGCATGCAGGCCTGGCCGGACTGCTGGACGGACTGGACCCTGACCTGGCCAGCGTCGGCAAGGCCATCGGCAACGGCGTACCGGTCTCGGCGGTGGTCGGCAAGCCGCACATCCTTGCGGGATTCGAGGAAGGTCGCGTGGCCCGGGGGGGAACCTTCAGTGGCAACCCGCTGGCCTGCGCTGCGGTGAGCAGCACCCTGGCGTTACTGGATCAGAGCGACTATGCGCAACTGATCCGCCGGGGTGAAGCGTTGCGTGCCGCCGTGGAAAGCCTTTTCAAAGCCCAAGGCATCACGGTGACCACCAGCGGCTATGGCAATGTTTTCGGCATCTGGCGTGCCGCGACTGCACCGGTTACCTACGAACAGGCATCGCGTATTGCCAACCCTGCCTTCAGCAAAGCCCTGCACCTGGCCCTGCGCGAGGCCGGTGTCTTGATGATGCCCTCCCCTTATGGGCGCATTTACATCTCGTTCGAGCACGACGATGAAGTGATCGAAGCGATGAAGCTGGCGTTCGACAAAGCCGCAAGAAACCTCAGCGCCCTGTTCGCAGACGCATGAAAAGACAAATGCGCAGGTCAGTCGACACCCTGTCACTGAACCTGCGCATTCGTCCGGTCGCACCCGCCCCACGCGGCGGTAAGCGGCCAGCACCGACCTACCGCCCGACTGTCTTCTCTCAGATGGCGTCTTCCAGCGTCAGCTCCGGCGGTTGACGGCGCAGCCCACCGGTCAGGTAGATCAGGTAAACGAAGCCGATGGCCAACCACGACAGGCCCAGTTCGACGGCGTTGGCGTCCAGGCTGAACATCAGCCACAGGTCCGCCGCCATCCCCGCCAGCGGCAACAGGACGTAAAGAACCAGCGCTTTGAGGCCGCGTCGCTTTTGCCCGATCCAGTAATGGAAGATGACTGAAAGGTTGACCAGGATGAAGGTCAGAAACGCGCCGAAGTTGATGAACGAGGTCGAGGTCGTGACGTCCATCTTCAGCGCGAGCAATGCAACCACCGCGCTGAGCAGGATGCAGCCGACCGGCGTGCCGAAGCGTGGCGACAGATAGCCGAAGAAGCCCTTGGGCAAGACCGAGTCCCGACCCAGCACGTAAAGCAGGCGCGATCCGCTGGCCTGAGCGGCAATGCCCGAGGTGAACTGGCCGATCACCAGGCCGATGAGGAAGATCGACACGAAGACATCGCCGCCGATGTTCTTCGCGATCTCGTACGCCGCCGAATCGACATTGGCAAACTGCAGCGAGGGCTGAGCGACCTGCACCACGTAGGAAGTGCCGACGAAAATCAGCCCGCCAATCAGCGTCACCCACAGAATCGCCCGTGGCATGTTGCGCTCCGGGTCATGGGTTTCCTCGGTCAACGTACTCACGGCGTCGAAACCCAGATAGGAATAACAGGCGATCGCCGCGCCACTCATGATCATCGACCACTGCACGCCGCCACTGGCGAACGGCGCCAGGGTGAACAGTGGCCTGGAAGGATCTCCCAGGGTGTAGTGGATGCAGAGCGCGATGAAGGCCGCGAGAATCAGCACCTGCACCAGCAACAGCAGCACGTTGACGGCTGTGGCGATCTTCAGCCCCAGGATGTTGATCACCGTCGTCAGCGCGATGAACCCCAACAACCAGATGAACTGCGGCACCGCCGGGAATGCCGAGTTCAGGTACGCGGTGCCGATCAGCCAGATCGCCATGGGCAGGAACAGGTAATCCAGCAGGATCGCCCAGCCGGTCATGAAGCCAAGCCGGGCATCGATGGCTTTTCTCACGTACGTATACGATGAGCCCGACACCGGGAAAGCCTTGGCCATGTGCGCGTAGCTGATGGCGGTCAGGAGCATCGCCACCAGCGCGGCGAGGTACGCCATGGGCACGTGCCCGCCGCTGGACTGCGCGAGAATACCAAAGGTGCCCAGGACGATGATTGGGGTCATCAGACCTACGCCGAAGATGACCAGGGTGCCGAGTGACAACGTGCGTTTCAAATGAGCCATTAGCGTCTCCGATGATATTTTTAGTCGTCCGCACGAGGCGAGCCGGATAGTGGGCAGTGGCAAGGCGTGAACAGCTTGTATTTATTCGACGCAGCGTGCGCAAGACGCGCCCGCTGCGGGTGCTCGGTAACGACGGCAATCAGGCTCAGGGCGAAATCAGCAGGTCGCGGCGGTCGCCGGTTTCGATGACCTCGCCATGCAGGCGCATGCGTTGATGACGATCGTAGATGTAGGGCTCGCGGGCCCTGGCCAGCAGGTTCATGTCCAGGGTCAATCGCAGGGTGGCTTCGTCACGGCCGGCTTCGACCAACAGGTCGCCGAACGGGTCGACCACCGCACTGCCACCGGCAAACACCAGGTTGTCATCGCCTGCGCCGACACGGTTGACCATCACGGCAAATGCCTGGTTTTCCAGCGCCCGCGCCATCACACAAGTGCGGTGAGTCGGCCCGTACGGATCAAAGTTGCCGTTGGTGACAAGCAGCAGTTGCGCACCCAGTTGGCCCAGTGCGCGTGCAGGTTCGGGGAATTCGATGTCGTAACAGATCAGCAAGCCGACACGCACGCCCCGCCACAGCACCGTGGACATCCGGTCGCCGGCTTCGAAGACATCGCGCTCGCCCGACCACAGATGCGTCTTGCGGTAATGCAGCGCGACGCCGTGTTCGGGGGTGATGAGCACCGTGGTATTGAAGTACCGGCCCTCATGAACCTCGGCGAAGCCCACGGCGACGGCGATGTTACGCGCCTTCGCCGCCTGATGGACCTGCGCCAGCATCGGCCCGTCCAGCGGCTCGGCAAGGCGGGCGACGTTATCGCGGGTAGGAAATCCCGTGAGGTAGGTTTCCGGCAACACCAGAAGCTCGGTGTCGCTGGCACAGGCTTCGATCAGCGCCAGGGTGCGCGCAAGGTTGTATGGCACATCCCCGTCGCGGCCGGTGACCTGGGCAAGTTCTACATTCATGCATGGCTCTCCACAAAATTCCGGCTGCTGCCGGCCTCATTCCGTAGGGTATTATCAATGCCCGCCGCCCGAGGGGTAATCACACATCAAGGGTAATCCCAAGGAGTGACAATGACGCCGACGCTGCAGGAGATTGCCTGGCATCGAACGTTTGGAATTCTGATTGGCGCCATCGGCCAGCCGAACTTCTGGCAGACGGTGGTGAGAAGGGTGAGCGATGTCTTGCACTTCGATAACTGGGTCGCGCTGCTGTTCGAAGACGGGCGGCCTTACCTGCTGGACGAATCGCCTGCCGAAGATGGCGGTCCGGACCCCTTGTTTCAGGACTACCTGCGCGGCATTTATCTGATCGATCCGTTTTACCGGGTCAATTGCGAGCAGGCGCAAAGCGGGCTGTTTCAGTTGCGCGACGTGGCCCCGGACTGCTTCGAGCAGACCGAGTATTACCAGCGCTACTTCCACCTCAACGTGGTGGCCGACGAAATCCAGTTCAACTGCCGCATCGATGAACGCCGCCTGGTGTGTCTGTCGTTTGGGTCGCGCACGTCCATCAGCAACGATGAAGTCGCGCACCTGGCGCTGTTTCAGCCGTGGATGGAAGCCTTGATCGACCAGCACATTGCCCGCAGCCCGCAGGCCGAGCCACCGCTGCGCACGCCGTCGCATCATGGTCTGGAAACCCTGCGCGCGACGTTGACGCCCAGAGAGTTCGATATCTGTCAGTTGATGCTCAGCGGCCATTCGAGCAAGCGCATCGCAGACCTGCTGGTGATCTCGGTAGACACGGTGAAAACCCATCGCCGCCACATCTACAGCAAGCTGGGCATCAACACGCAGTCAGAGCTGTTTTCGTCGCTGCTGTCGCCCTGAGGCCGACGTCCGTTCAGTCAGGCTTGATCACGCCGGTCATGGCCGTGAACGTGCTTTGCTTGTGCTGGACTTTGTCGAGGATGTCCGCCGGGGTGGATTCGCGGAACACCACCATGTGGCCCACTTCCTCGCCGCCTTCGGTCACGCGCTCGATGTCGTTGATCATCCAGGTTTTCAGCTCGTCCGGGGTCAGGCCGAGTTCGGCCGCGACGCGTTGGTGAAGGCGTTCGGCATCGTATTGATTGAATTGATCGTTGTTCATCTGACGGTCTCCGCATGCTGGGGTTAAGTTGAGGCCCCGAACCCGCGCAACAGTTCAGTCGTTTGCGCAGGGCGTCGAGCGGGCCGATGAATCGACCCGACGTCCACGTCGGAGACGGGCAGCCCTGTGCGGCGGGGCTGCCCGGGGCCTCTCAGCCCGCCGCCACGACGGTGATTTCGACGAGCAATTCCGGCGCGGCCAGTCGCGACTCGACGGTCGCGCGCGCCGGTGCATGCCCTTCCGGCGCCCAGGCGTCCCAGACTTCGTTCATGCCTGCGAAATGGGCCTGGATGTCCGAGAGCCAGACTTGCGCGCTGAGGATGCGTGTCTTGTCCAGGCCGGCCTTGGCCAGATAATTGTCGATTTTCTCCAGCACTTGCGCCGTCTGGCCCTTGATGTCCAGCGTGCGGTCCGTGGCGGTCTGCCCGCCCAGAAAGGTAAAGCCGTTGCACTGCACGACACGGCTCATGCGTTGGTTGGTTTCGATTCGGGTGATGTCCAGCATGGGAACTCCTGAGGGTTGGGAATGGAAACAGCGGGTTGAGGAAAAGCGGCCGACGCGCCGGCTATGGCGGCGAAGCGGCCGACGCGCCGGCTATGGCGGCGAAGCGGCCGATGTCGAAGGCGTCCAGGGAAATGTCCGAATGCTCGCCAAGAATCTGCTGGGCCAGACGCTTGCCCGTGCCGGGGCCCATCTGGAATCCGCTGCCGCAGAAACCGAACGAATAGCTGAGATTGCTGGCTTTGCGGCTGGCGCCAATGACCGGAAGGTCGTCTGCGGTGAACGCTTCGACGCCGGCCCAGACGCGATTGACGCCCAGATGCTTCAAGTGCGGGAACAGGTCGGTGACGGTGCGCGCGCTGGTGCCCAGGCGCGCCATGTCGACTTCGCCGTGACGCGCTGCAAAGTCCAGCGAGCCGATGAGTTTGCCGCCGATCACCACGGTGCCGTTGGCGAACTGCTTGAACGACAGCGACCGGCCGGTCGCACCCAGCACCGGCCCGCAGAACGGCGCGACACGGTGGGTGACCATCAGCATCAGGCCCTCCGGATGGGCAGGCACCGTCTCACCGATCTGCGCCGCAAGTTCACTGGCCCACGCGCCTGCGGTGATCACCAGATGCTCGGCGCTGAACAGGCCGCGCTCTGTGTTTACCTGCCACCGGCTGCCGCGTTGCTCGATGCGCCGCGCCGGCGTGCCTTCGAGCACCCGCACGCCGAGCCTTTCGGCGGCCAGACGAAACGCCGTGACGGCTTTGTAGGGCACCGCGTAGCCGTCGTCCTTGACCCAGATGCCACCGACCACGTGCCGCGCCACGGTGGGAATGATCTCGAACACCTGCCGGTCATCGATCAGTGTTTCGTGAGTGAAGCCCAGCGCCTGGAGGTGCTGCACCCGCGCGCGGCACTCGTCCAGTTCGGCCTGGCTTTCCGCCAGTTTCAACTGGCCGCTCGGTACGAAGCCGCCGTCGTCGCCCAGCGTGTGCTTGAGTTGGTGCCAGAGTGCGCGGGAAGACAATGCCAGCGGGATCTCAGCGTCGTGACGCCCGAGGGTGCGCACCCCGCCAGCATTCACGCCGGAAGCATGGCGTCCGCAGTAGTCGGCCTCGAGAACCGTGATGGTGACCCCACGCTGCGCCAGATGAAACGCAGTGCTCAGGCCATGGATGCCGCCACCGATCACCAGCACGTCACGCTGCTGCGCGCTCGATTCACTCACCGGCAAGCTCTCCCAGGGTGATCGGCTTGATCGGCGGGCGAATCCGGTAATAGCCAACGTCCTGCGCCGACACGCCGCGCGCGTGGGCGATGACCTCGGTCACGGTCAAGCCACACATGCGCCCCTGGCAAGGTCCCATGCCGCAGCGGCCGAACGACTTGGCCTGATTCGGCCCCGAGCAGCCCAGCGCCACGAACTTGCGCAGCTCGCCTGCGGTGACTTCTTCGCAGCGACAGACCATGACCTCGTCCGCAGGAATACGGTTTTCGTCTTTGGCGCGGTACACCGCATCGAGGAGCGGCCGGATTCTGAGGTTGGCTTCCAGACCGCTGCGCAGGGCCGCAGCCCGGGCGTCGCGCGGCTGTTCATCGATGCGGTGCAACCGTGCGGCGATCCCCAACGCCGCCAGTTCGCCCTGCAACGCAGCCGCCTGAGCCCCACCAATGCCGGCGCCGTCACCGGCCACGAAGATGCCGGGCACATCGAGTTCGCCCCAGGCATCGACCACCGGGCTGAAACACAACTGCTCGTCGTCCCAGTCATGTCGAGCCCGCAGCGACTGGCTGAACTGAATGTTCGGCACGACGCCCTGATGCAACAGCACGCAGCGGCTCTGAATGCGTCGGGTTTTGCCGGCCACGCTGAACGTCAGCGCGCTCGCCGCGTCGCTGCCTTCGACAGCGAGCTGCTCGGCTCCAGTGTAATGCGCGATGCCGGCGCTGCGCAGGCTGCGCATCAGCTCCAGGCCCTTGCGCAGATAAGGCCAGGCCCGCAACGCGGCGAACAGATGACGACGCGCACGCCAGTAATCTTCAGGCCGCGTGGTATCGACCAGTGCCTTGATCGGCACGCCGGCGCGCAGGTACTGCCAGCCGAGCAGATAGAGCAGCGGACCACAACCGGCCAGCACCACGGGTTCGGACGGCGCAAGGCCGGAACTCTTCAGCAGAATCTGCGCGGCACCCGCACTCATCACGCCGGGCAAGGTCCAGCCGGGAATCGGAAAAGGCCGTTCCATCGCACCGGTCGCCAGCAGCACCGCCTTGGCCTGCAAGGTGTGCAGGCGACCGTCGCGCAGATAACTGACCTGATGATCACGGGTCACCTGCCACACCGCGGCGCCTTTTTCATAGCGCACGGTGGACGAAGCCAGCGCCTGCGCCAGGGTGTTGCCATGGGCGTAATCGGCGCCGAGCATGTCGCGCCGGGACAACGGCGCCAGCGTGATCCCGCGATAGATCTGTCCGCCAGGACTGCCCTGCTCGTCCAGCAGCACCACCTCAAGGCCCAGACCGGCGAGCGCCACCGCCCCGGACATGCCCGCGGCGCCCGCGCCGATCACCGCGACATCGACGTTGATAACGCTCATGACTGCACCTCGAGAGTCAGCACGCTGACCGGTTGGAAAATCAGGTCGCGGGCGCCTTCCTGCGAACGTATGCGCATGCCGTCGACGACTTCGATCAGGCAGCTCTGACGGTTGGGAACGCCGTCGATTTCCACCAGGCATTCGAAGCACACGCCCATCATGCAATACGGCGCACGGGACGATTCGCTCACCGGCGTGCCGCGAAACCGGGTGATGCCGGACATCAGCAGCGCGGCGGCAACGCTGCTGCCCGCCGGGACATTGAGCGGCTGGTCGTTGAAGGTCAGGGCCACGGTTCGCGTCGAGCTGACCTCGCTGGCGACCGGTGTGAAAAGCGGATCAGTGCGCATGGGAAAACACCTTGTCAGTCAGAAAACGCTCGCCGGTAAACACGCCCAGTTCATCAGGCATCGCGCCGCCCAGGATCCACGGTGCGATGCGCAGGGCGTGGGCGGCGGCGAGGGTCACGCCGCTGTGGCAGGTCACCACGAAAGCGCCGGGATGAGCGGCCGATTGCTGATAAATGGGAAAGCCGTCCGGGCTCATCACGCGCAAGGCGCCCCAGGCGCGGATCAGGCGCACGTCGCGCAGCAGCGGAAAGGTCGACACCCCGCGCCGGGCAATCGCCGCGAGCACTTGGGTGGAGGTGCTGTCATCGAAGCCCACCTCCTCCATCGAGTCGCCCAGTTGCACCGTGCCTTCGTCGGTCTGCCGCACGTTGATCGTGGGGTAATCGAGAAACGGCCGGACCCGCTCGCTGATCAGCACCTGCCCGCGATTGGGCGCGACAGGCGCGTGCAGGCCGACCTGACGCGCCAGTCCGGGATTGCCAAGACCTGCGGCCAGCACGATGCGCGATGCCGTGAACCGGCGCCCGCCCGCCGTGACGCTGAACTCGCCTGCCGCGCAGTCGATCCGCTCCACCTGCATGCCGTTGTGAAACCGGGCGCCCTTGGCTTGCGCCGAGGTGTGCAGCGCGCGCAGCAACTTCAATGGATTGGCGTGGCCGTCCTGTGGCGTGTAACTGGCGCCGACCACTGCCGGGCCGATCAGCGGCAGACGCGCTTTCAGGTCGGCGGCGTCGAGCATCTGAAAGGGGTAATCGCCCAGCGCGTCCTGCAAGGATTGCAGGCGCGACTGGCGTTCGGACAGTTCTTCGTCGCTGAAGCACATGTGAAAACCGCCGGGCTGCCTGAGCTGGACGTCGATGTCACTGTCCGCGAGCAGTGCCTGGGCGAACCCGGCCCAGCGCGTCGCGGACGAACGCGTCCAGCGCGAATAATCCGGCAAGTCGTGGCCCTTCCCTTGTACCCAGACCAGACCGAAGTTGCCTCGCGAGGCGCGAAAGGCGTCGTCGCCCTGATCGAGCACCACCGTGTCGGTGCCCAGCCGTGCCAGGCCGTACGCGACGGCTGTGCCTACCAGCCCGCCCCCGACGACGATGACGTCCGAGTGTGTGTCGCCCTGCGTGTGCGGCTTCATTTACCCTCTCCGATCAGAACCCGGTCAAGTCCGACCAGACGGTCGAGTATCAGCATCAACAGCAGCGTGCCGATGATCAGCACCGTGGAAACGGCCGTGATCAACGGATCAATGGTCTGCGAAATCTGGTTGTACATCGCCACCGGCAGCGTGGTCGTGCCGGGCGTCGCGACGAACACCGTCATGGTCAGTTCGTCGAAGCTCTGGATGAACGCCAGCATCCAGCCGCCGACGACACCGGTGCGGATGCGCGGCAGGATCACGCGGTAGAACGCCGTCCAGCGACTGGCGCCCAGCGACATCGCGGCCTGCTCGATATCGCGTTCAAGGCCGATGGTCGAGGCTAGGGTCAGGCGCAGCGCATACGGCAACACGACGATCACGTGGGTTAGCGTCAGCGCCCAGAACGACCCGCCGATCTGCGCCAGCGAAAAGAAGCGCAGAAACGCGATGCCCAGCACCACCGAGGGAATCATCAGCGGCGAGAGCAGAAAACCCGTCACTGCGCCGCGCCCCGGAAAGTCGTAGCGACTGATCGCCAGCGCCGCCGGGATGGCCAGCAACGCCGCCAGGGTGGCCGACGCCAGCCCGAGCCGGATCGACAGCGTGAACGCGTCGATCATTTCCTGATTGTCGAGCAGCGCGCTGAACCAGCGCAGCGACAGGCCATCGGTGGGCAATGACAGGTAGCCCTTGCTGGTGAACGCCATGGCGATCACCACCACCAGCGGCGCGACAATGAAGATGACGAACGCGGTGTGGAAAAACAGCGAGAAAAATCCGTTCTTGTGCATGGCGGCTTACTCGAACACTTGCTTGAAGCGGCGCTCGGCCAGCTTGCTGCAACCCAGAATGATGATCAGATTCGCCAGCAGCAGGAGCATCGCGATGGCGGCGCCGAGGGGCCAGTTGAGGGTGCCGAGGAACTCGTCGTAAGCCGCCGTCGCGACCACCTTCAAGCGTCTGCCACCGATGATCGCCGGCGTGGCGAAGGCAGACGCCGCCAGCGCGAAGACGATGATCGACCCCGACAGCACGCCGGGCATGATCTGCGGCAGGATGATCCGGCGGAACACCGTAAGGCGCGATGCCCCCAGCGACAGCCCGGCCCATTCGACCTGCAAGTCCAGGCGCTGCAACGTCGCCCAGACCGCGATGACCATGAACGGCACCAGCACGTGGGTCAGCGCAATGATCACGCCGACCTGGGTGAACAGCATCCGCACCGGCTGATCGACGATGCCCAGCGCCTGCAGCGCATCATTGATCAGGCCGTTGTTGCCCAGCAGAATGGCCCAGCCGAGGGTGCGCACGACCACCGAAATGAGCAGCGGACCGAGCACCACCAGCAAGAACAGCGAACGCCAGCGCGGCGCCATGCGCGCAATGATGATGGTCTCCGGAATGCCGAGCAGCACGCAGAGCACCGTCACGGCCAGCGCCATGGCGCCGGTGCGCAGAAAGATTTCGTGGAAATAGCTGTCGCGGAAAACCTCCACGTAGTTACCCAGGCTGTAACCCGGCATGACGCCGGCACTGTCACTGAACAGGTTCAGGGACAACACGGCAGTGAGCAGCAACGGCGCCAGCAGCAGCGCGCCGAAGACCAGCAGCGCCGGTCCGCTCAACATCCAGGGCGCAACGCCCACGCGTTCGGCGTCATACCTGACCATGGGCGACCTCCCGGTCCAGCAGGCGCAGATCATCGTCCGACCAGTCCAGACCGACCTCGGTCCCCTCTTCCGGCGGTGGCGCGCCGAGGTTCGGCTGAGTCATGTGCACCAGCCCCAGACGACTTTCCACAGCGATCAGCCAGAGATTGCCGAGGAACACCCGCACACGGATCCGCCCGCTCAGACGACCGCTGCCGACTGCCGTGAGGCGCACTTTCTCCGGGCGGATGTAGACATTGACGTCGTTGCCCAGCGAGCGATCTTCATGGGGCACGTGCAGCAGCGTGTCGTGCACCTGCACGTGGCAGCAGCGTTCGTTGCGCAGCTGCACGGCGCCGGCAAAGGCATTGGTCTTGCCCAGAAACGCCGAGGCGAATGGCGAATGCGGCCGCTCGTAGGCCTCGAACGGCGTGTCGATCTGCACGATCCGGCCCTTCTGCATCACCGCGATGCGGTCGCTCATGGTCATCGCTTCGACCTGATCGTGGGTCACCAGAATCGTGGTGATGCCCAACTCGCGCTGGATCGCCCGCAGCTCGATGTGCATCTCTTCGCGCAGTTTGGCGTCCAGGTTGGACATCGGCTCATCGAGCAACAACAGGTTCGGCCGGATGGCCAGTGCCCGGGCAATGGCGACCCGCTGACGCTGCCCGCCGGACAGCGCCTTGGGGTAACGATCACCGAGCCCGACGAGCCGGACCAGATCCAGCGCCTCGTCGATCCGCGCGGCGCGCTCGGCTTTGGCCACGCCGCGCATTTCCAGACCGAAGCTGATGTTCTGCGCAACGGTCATGTGCGGGAACAGCGCGTAGCTCTGGAACACGATGCCCAGCCCGCGTTGCTCAGGCCGCACGTGGGTGATGTCCCGCCCGTCGAGGATGATTCGCCCGTGAGTGGGC